>SXGT01551240.1_pt1 | contig 24093 bp, 20 predicted proteins | sample 3176221 | NCBI WGS metagenome assembly SXGT01 (sample SAMN11356862, study PRJNA531348) | freshwater metagenome | isolation source: freshwater sample F1-120 | place: China: Fuxian Lake, Yuxi | collected 2017-12-25
CCACGACAATTGCCACCGGCACGGACGACCGGCAAGCTAACATGTTCGCCTTCGCAGGTGCCGCTCTTGCTACCTTGGAACAGGCCCTCGGAGAGAGTGCGGTTTGAGCCGTTCCGGAAACCGTCGCCGTGCTTGTCCGATCCACGGTCGGGCGCCAGAGGGGCATTGGGCGCACTGGTCATTTGCTAGGATGCCGCGTCGTGAAGATTGAATCGACGCCCATCGCCGGTCTCTACGTCATCGAACCGCGCGTCTTCGATGACGCCCGCGGGTGGTTCATGGAGACCTTTAATGAACTCGGCTATGGTCAGGCGGGGTTGGATGCAAGGATGGTCCAGGCCAACCACTCGCACTCACGCAGAGGCACCGTCCGCGGTCTGCATTTCCAGCATCCGCACGGTCAGATCAAGTTGGTAAGGGTGGTACAGGGCGAAGTCTTCGATGCGGTCGTGGACATCCGGCGTGGATCACCGACTTTCGGACAGTCATTCTCGGTCGTGCTTTCGGGCGAGAACCGTCGCCAGTTATGGGTTCCGCTTGGATTGGCCCATGGGTTCTGCGTCACTTCCGAGACCGCGGACTTCGTCTACCTGTGCAGCGACTTCTACACGCCGTCCACCGAACGAGGCATCAGGTGGAACGACCCGGCAAACGGGGTCGCCTGGCCTGACCTCGGCGGAGATGAGGGATCGTTGGCCGTGTCCGCAAAGGATGCTGCCCTTCCCACCCTTGCAGACCTGCACACGGCCGCACCGGATCTCCTGCCACTGTGGGACGAGACTTCGAGTTAGTCGGCCTGATCAAGGCCCGCCGGTCACGCCGCGGATGCCGACTTGCTCCTCAACGACCACCAGCCAAGGCCCCTAGTGAGGAACGACGCGAGGAAGATCACCGGGATCCACCCGATCGGCACGAACGCCACCAATCCCCCCGCGAGCAATGACCCGATTGCGCCGGAGATACCGACCGCCGCGGCGTGGGTACCCAGATACAACGGTCGTTCCGCGGGAGGCGCGAGACGCAGCAGTCTGGATGTCATGGCAAGGCTGTACCCGCCCCACGCAACGCCGGAATAGAGGTTCAGCGGAATGGCAACCCAGGGTGCCCACACCAGCATCCAGCCGATGGGGATCAACGCCGCTGCTGCTCCGGCAATCGTCAGGACCCGGCCGGGTCCCGCCCGGTCAATCCATCGAGCCCACAGGCGTTGCGAAGCGATGGCAGTCAGGCTGCTCATGAGCGACAAGGCCCCCAGGTAGCTGGCGGGCACATCGAGGTGCCGGACAAGCCAGATCGGAGCCGCCGGGCCGATCATTGACGCCCCACCCTGGAGGATTGCTGCACCGATGACGATGCTTCCAAGCGCCATCGAAGGGGGAGCACCGAACCGGCCCGCCATGGCCCGCCAGATCCCGGTCGCGTCATCCTGCGGTTTCAGATGCACCAGTTCAGGAGCCGTGGCAAGCGATGCGGTACCTGAAACCGGACGCGTTGCTTCCAGTGCGGTGGGAGATGGAAGCGTACTGATTGCAAGCCGGCGCTCCGTCGCGATCAGCGTGGCGTACGCACCGATCCCGAGCAGGCCGACGAGGCCTGCCATTCCAAACCCGACGCCGTACCCGGGCACGCCGGGCACGAACTGCAACAACCCGGTCATCGCGGCCGTGCCGATCAGTGACCCGACCCACGTGGCGATGGCGCGGTCGGCGAGGTAGCGGGTCCTTCCGAATTCGCCACCGACCGTCGAGGCTCGTGCGCCCATCGCCGGACTTGCTGCGGCCGCTGCCACCGACGCGATGCCGAGGACCACAAGGAAGAGCACAAGGGCGGGCTCGGGATGTCCGGCAACTAACAAGGCTGCCGGCAGGGCCCCGGCGACAAGCCAACTACCTCGTGCCACCATGGCGGTGCCGTACACGCGCCATGCACCACTTCCGGCACGTGCCCACCGGGCACCTTGCAGTTGGAGGCCGTTTGATAGCAACGTGTTCAGGGCGAGGAGAACGCCAAGTTGACCACCACCGGCACCAAGCTCTACGGCAAAGGCTGAAAGGAACGATGCGGTCGGACCACTCCAGACCGCCGCGCAGAATGCCTCAACAACCCCCCACACCCAGATGGGCTTTGGTACCTGCCCGGGAAGCTGTTCGACCGTCTGCGACCCTCGCGGTTGTTGCGCCACTACGTGCCTCCCAACCGCTTCCAAGCCGTTGTCATTGCCCGCAGGCAACCGTTCGGAGAGGAACGCCGCGGGCCGATCAACGCAACACCAGCTGGCGACCAGTAGCTCGGGTCAGCAGTTCCTGTTTGTGGAAAGTCTTGGTATCCTACCTTCTGAACAAGCGAAGGGTTACATCAATGGCATCTGACAAAAGCGCGAACAAGCGTCGATTGCGGTGGCGGAGCAAGAAGGCCAATCACGGCACGAAGCCCAATCACGGCAAGTAAGACATCCGTTCTGGTCGGACACCCGACTGAGAAGGCTCCAACGACCGGCCTCTCCTGCATCAGGGTGGTCGGTTTCCGTTTTGAGGCCCTGTCGCTCGCGCGAACAGACACCGGCTACTGCTCCGGCGTGACTTCCAGAGTACGACGCCCCCAACGAACCGCTTGGTTGCAGTCCGCAAGCCACACATCCAGTTGGTTCGGGCCGTAGCCTGTATTGCGATCACGCACCACGACCTGACCATACCCCGGCACGGTGAAGCGAGACCCCATGGGAATCATTGGCCCCGCCGCTGCGGTGCCCGGGGTAGGCGGTGATCCACTCGACGTATTGCTCCGCAGGCAATATGCCGTAACCGTCATCTCACGCGGGCGAAAGGCTGGACTTGGGGTCCGGGAAGGTGGTCCCGCAGTCGGAGAACTGGGGACGCGGGTTGGTGGCACGCGCGTGGCCGTCGGCGGAACCCGTGTCGGCGGAACCCGTGTCGGCACGATGGGAACTCGAGTCGGTGCCACGGGTGCGTTCGTTGGACTGACGACCGCGGTTGGAACAAGCGTTGCTTCGGAAGCGGGTTCTGGGGCAATGTCAGGACCGCGAGCATCGCCACTGGCCTCGACAGATGTTGGAAACCGAGTGGACGTTACCCACTCGACGGCAGTGTCCTCGCCGGATGCACCAGTCTGGCCGCCAACCTGGGTAGTGGATTGAGGGGACGGTGGTGGTAGGCCTCGCGTTGCCAGGCCCGTCAGAACCTGCCACCCGACAACCACTCCGGCGATCATCGCGGCGACTCGTGGCCACAGAAGGCGCGCTGGTGACGGCCTTACCCGCGCAACACCGCCCGGTGGCACAGCCGACCAGTGACCGGAAGAGGCGAGCCGTTCATCACGTCGACTGAACGCCATGGGGACCGAAGGTTTGGTGTCCCAATTGCGCTGTTCGCGCGCGGTCCGGGAGGATTGAGGCGCCACGGAGGCTGCTGGTGCATCCGTTCGGTCCGCCGGGCGACCGGTGTCCCGATCAACGGCAATACCCCGTTGCCGACGATTATTCGTGGTTGGAGTGATTGCACCTGACCGCGACCGATACATTCCAGTCAGGAAACGCCTGGATCCGGCAACAGCGCGGGCCCGGGTCTCGGCATTGCCACCACTCGCATCCAAACCCGGTGGCGATACCTCACGGTCGAAGACGTCGCGCGCCGAAACGAGGTCATGCCACAGGTCACTGGGCGGGCCGGATGGGTCGTCGGGAGGTGTTTCGCGACGACCGAACCTTGCGGTTCGTGCTTCTTGATCGTTCATGCATCGGTGGCAGCTGCAAAAGCTACGCCACCCCATTCCCAAGGAGGCTGAAAGAACCTCTTCTGGAGTTTACCAAGCAATGAGCATTGTCAATCGATTGCGCGTCACTATGGTCAGAACAAGGACGCCGATCTGTTTGTTGCCATCCATGAAGAACCGGCACTACACTGCCGCCATTCCCCTGAGAGATTGAAGGAAGACGCACTGATGTCGACGACTCCGGCGACCGATCGCGCACCCGCCCCGCCGCTGCCCCCCGGCGCTCCGATCCGTTCGGGTGCCGTTCCCCAGACGTTCCAGAATCCCACGCGGGTCATCACCGGCGAGGGGTGCGCGGCCGAAGTCGGACCACATGCGAAAAAGCTCGGCGCGACCAAAGTCATGGTCGTATCGGATCCAGGCGTCGTTCGTGCGGGCATCCCGAAATCAGTCATCGCCTCCCTTCATGACGCTGGTATCGAGACCCTCCTCTACTCGGAGGTCGAACCTGATCCGCGCATCGAACTCGTTGAGGCCACCCTTGAGGCCTACAAGGCATTCGGCGCCCAGTTGATCGTTGCCGTCGGTGGCGGGAGTTCTATCGACGTCGCCACGGCCACGGCCATCCTCGCCACCAACCCGGGTCCATTGCGATCGTATGAGGGATGGGAGAAGTTCCCGAACCCCCCAGACCCGTTGTTCGCGCTGCCCACCACCGTCGGAACGGCGGCCGAGGTAACGCCTTTCGTCGTCATCACCGATGCCGCCGCCAAATTCAAGTTCACGATCGGGTCTCCCAGGGCAGCGCCGATGATCGCCTTCCTGGACCCGATGCTTGTCCTTGGCTTGCCACCGAGTGTGACCGCCGCGACGGCGATGGACGCCCTCACGCACGCCATCGAAAGTTACACGTCACTCCTGTCGACCCCGATCAGCGAGGGTCTGGCATTGCAGGCAATCCGCATGATCTCGGCAAACATCCGCATTGCGGTTGCGAACCCCAACAACCTGGCCGCGATGAACGCCCTGCTGATCGGTGCAAACATCGCTGGCTTGGCATTCTCGAACACCCGCCTCGGAAACGTCCATGCCACGGCCCATCCCCTGGGTGCCTTCTGGAAAATCCCGCATGGCGTCGCCAACGCCCTGATGCTTCCCCATGTGATGGAATTCAACGCCTTAGCGTGCCCCCTGCGGATGATCGACATTGCCCAGGCAATGGGAGAATCCGTCGCGGGAATGAGCATGGCCGGGACCACGGAACATGACGCGGCGCTACGCGCCGTTCAGGCCGTCCGGAGGCTTGAGGCGGACATCGGGATCCCCGCGCGCCTTCGAGACCTTGGTGTCGACAAGGCGTCAATCCCTGACATGGCCGCCGACGCGATGAAGAGTGCCAACATCGCCATCAACCCGCGAAAGACAACCATCAACGAGATCATCTCGCTGTACGAAAGCGCCTGGTGACCCTGCTTCCCTGTGTGTTCCGGAGTGACAATGCCGGCGATTGAAGTCCGTCGACATACGATGCGCACGCCGGGAGGCAACCATCTTGACCAGTCGGGCGTAGCGCTTGCCCGTCTGGTCGGTGCCAACCTCGGACCCTTTGCCATCGTCGTGACCAGTCCGGTGACACGGGCGTACGAGACGGCACTGGCGATGGGGTTTGCCGTCGACCGCACCGACGCACACCTCGGGCTCATTCCCGATGAAGTCGACCAAGGTGTCACGTGGAACGCCGGCTTTGCCGAATGGGCGCGTGCGTTCCACTCATCGGCAACCGTTGCCCGGTACTGCAACACCCTGCACGATTGGTGCGCCAAGGTTGCGTCGTCACTGCCGGGAGACGCCACCGCCCTGATGATCAGTCACGGTGGCGTCGTGGAAGCGATTGCCGTGGGATGCATTCCCAACGCCGGTCACGGCGAGGCGCACGAGCGGGGAGGCGCAATCCGCTACACCGAGGGCGTGCGCCTGACGTTCGACACGCACAGCCGGCAGTTCACCGGATGTGCGGTCATACGTGTTGAAGGAGCCCCTCCAGACCGCTGATCCGACGCTTAGCCGGGCGTCAGGACAAGCGTCGATTCGGCCTGTGCTTTCACGTCTGCAAGCGCGTACGGCGCCGGGATACGACGGTGGGTGCGCCAGAACTCCAACTGGTCGTGTGCATGGCGTCCACTCGGCAGCCCGGAAACGCCACCGGGCACGACGTTCGTTGTACGTGCAGGATCATCCAACCGAACCACGTGTCGGAACACCGATAGTGACGTGACGTCGAAGTCCAGCCCCTCAGCCCAGAGATACGACGCCGCCTGCAAGGTGTCGCTATCACCACCCATCGGTGCCACCGGCGGGTTCAGGGCCTGGCGCAACCACGGGAACCGGACCGCCAGTGGGTGCTGGGCATTGGTCCGGTGGCGCGTATCCCACCGCCACAACCGAGGGTCTGGGCCAGACGACGCCACCGCGCTGGCCCACGCGTCTGCCAGGGCAGCCGGCAGCGCGGTCGAGGCGATGACCGCCCACCACGCGTCGGCTGAGGCGATGCCATCGGCGTCGCGCCCGACACGTGGATGGATGTCCAGTCGGACCGCGTGCCCGGCGTGACGCATGAGTGATGCCTGCGCTGACGTGATCCACCGGGAGACGGGACTGCTTGAAGCAGGCAGGGAGTCGCGAACCAGCCACTCCCACGTATCCGGTCCAACGACCGGCGCGAACAGGTGCCTTGCGAGTGCGCGGCGGAAGTACGAGTAGAGGAGCGGTTCCGCACGGTCACCGGTCATCACACCATCAAATCCGGCCAGCAGGGCGCGCGCTTGCTCACCGTCGCCATCAAGAGGCGTCAGGTCGGCAATCATGCGCCCCCAAGCCCGGGCCGATACCGATGTGACATCGCCCTGCCATCCGGCAATCTCCTCGGGAGTGAAGATCCGGTCGTTTGCCATCAGTTCCACCAGGCGCTCGGCCCGCCACGGCGCCGAGAATGAATCGGCGATGTAGGGATCATCGCCATCGACGATTTGCTGGTTCGCCGTCCCGATATATCCAGCAACAGGGTTGATGCTTTGCGGATTGCGATCGTAGGAAACGCGACCGCGCCACTCGTATTCGCCAGTCCAACCGGCGGTAGGGAACTGGCGGAATGGTTCGTGGCCGGGGGCTGCCTCACCGTGGCCCGGTCCGCGGTCCGGAAGCACCCCACGGGTCTGGTAGCCGATTGTTCCGGCCGTGTCCGCGGCAAGAAGGTTGTTGACCGGGTCGACCCAGTCCACTTGCACCGCGAAGAGTTCGGAAACCGTGCGCGCCCGGATCATCGGGCGGAATGGCTCGAAGGCGCGCTGGGTCGGGCCATTTGTCGCAATCCAGCGCAAGCTGATCGCCCAGCCAGACCTCGGGTCACCATGGACGACCGGCCCGTGACGGGTTTCCCACGTCTCAATTGCCACCGGGCTGCCGTCAGCTACCTCGATGACGCCGGTTGTCAGGGTAGCCTCGGCCCATCCCTCCGGCGTGCGGTATCTGCCGGGATGGGCGGGATCGAATTGTTCGATATACAGGTCCTGCGTATCGGCGCACGCATGGGTGATGTTCCACGTCACCGATCCGTTATGTCCGAAATGGGGCAGGCCAGGCACCCCAGGGAAGGTCGCGCCGGCAGCATTGAACTCAGGACAGGAGAGATGGACCTGCCAGTAGACGGTGGGAACGTCCAACCGGCGATGCGAGTCATTGCAGACGACCGGCTTGCCCGTCGTGACACGGCTGCCGTGGACCGCCCAGGAGTTAGAACCACCCTCGAAAGAAGTCACCGGCCCGAGGACGGCAATGGCATCAGTCAGTTCGGCTGCCCCCCGGGCGATGAGGTTCCGAACCGCACCATCACGACCGGGAGGCAAGAGGGTGGTCGTCCCGGCCGGCGACCTTTGGTCGAGTTTGGCGTAAGCATCCGGACCGATCCGGAGAAGGATTTCGGCTTGGGCGATCTTCTGTTGCCAGACGCCCATCAGCACGTGACGGACACGGAAGACCGCGACCGAGTGCCACGGTTCCCAAGGTGCAGGGACTGTCCCGGTCAAGGCGTATTCCGGCGCAAGGGGCAAACCTGACCCGAGGTACGCGTTGACGCCCGAGGCATATGCCTCGAACATTGACCGGGTCTCCACCGACATGGCGGCGACGTCCCGCTCCGCGGACGGGCGAAAGTTCAGACGGCGGGACAGGACATCGGCAGCCACAGCCGTCGGTCCGGCCACTTCAGCCCACGTGCCAATGGCACTTCGCCGGTCGAACTCCATCTGCCAGAGGCGATCCTGGGCAGCCACGAAACCCTGACCAAACCATGCATCGGCCTCAGTCGAGGCATCGACGTGTGCGATCCCCCAACCGTCACGCCGGATCGTGACCGGGGAATGCACCCCGTTCACGACAATCCTTCCGTCCATCGTCCAGGCCTCCGACCAGTCTGCCGTTGCGGGCAAGTCCCAATGCGTCTCACGCCAAAACACGGCGTTCGCAGTGTATGGCTACGCGCCACCCGGGGCATGGCGATGCGTCTGTCGCGCAGTACCATCGCGTGGACGGCACCGCAACGGGCGTGAACCCGGGTCAGGCGATGCCCAACAGCCACGCCATCGGGAGACGCGTTGATGGACTTGCGCGAACGGCAAACCGACATCCTGATCGTCGGCGGCGGCACGGGCGGGATTGCCGCCGCTCTGGCCGCCACGTCCATGGGCATGCGCGTGATCCTGACCGAACCGACCCGGTGGCTTGGGGGCCAATTGACCAGTCAGGGCGTTCCTCCGGACGAACACCGGTGGATCGAACACTTCGGCTGTACCCGCCGGTACCGGGAGTTCCGCAACGGCATCCGGGCCTTCTACCGGAGACACTACCCATTGACGCCGGAAGCACACGCCACTCCATGCCTGAACCCCGGCAACGGCACGGTGTCCCGCCTGTGCCACGAACCACACGTCGCCGTCGCGGTGATCGAACAGATGCTCGCGCCGGCACGCAGTCGGGGGCTTCTCGAAACCTGGTACCTGACCGAACCGACCTCGGCGCAGACCGATGGCGACACGGTGCGCAGCGTGACCGTCCGGAACCGCGAAACCGGCACCGTGACCGAAGTCCACGCACGCTACATCCTGGACGCCACGGAACTCGGTGACCTCTTGCCTATGGCGGGCGTGGAATACGTGACCGGCGCCGAAAGCCAGGCCGATACCGGTGAACCGCACGCCGCTCCCGGGTCCGCGCAACCCGGCAACGTGCAAGGCCTGACGTGGTGCTTCGCGATGGGCTACGACCGTACGCCCGGCGCGAACCACGTCGGCGACCGCCCAGAACAGTACGATCGGTGGCGTACCTACGTCCCGGCACTCACGCCGGCGTGGACCGGCCGGATGCTCGACTGGACCTACTCACATCCGGTCGACCTTTCAGCGCGTAAGCCGGTCCTGCTTCCGGAAGAGGCAAGCGGCCCGGAAACGTTCGCCCTTTGGACCTACCGCCGGATCATCCACTCTGGCTACTACGCCGATGGTGTGATGCCGGAAGAGGTCACCATCGTCAATTGGCCCCAGAACGACTATCTGGAAGGGAACATCATCGACGCTACTCCCGAGGATCAATCCAGATACCTCAGGGACGCACGGCAACTTTCCCTCAGCCTCTTCCACTGGATGCAGACCGAGGCACCGCGACCCGATGGCGGAACCGGTTACCCGGGATTGCGCCTTCGTCCCGACATCACGGGTACGCCCGACGGACTTGCCATGGCGCCATACATCCGCGAAGCCCGTCGCATCCGCTCTGTTGTCACCGTCACCGAGGCGCACGTGGGGGCGACTGCACGAGGAGTGGCGCGCGGGGCGCCGGCAACTGGCGAAGCTTTCTTCGATAGCGTCGGGGTTGGGTGCTATCGCATCGACCTGCACCCGTCGACAGGCCTGGACAACTACATCGACATTGACTCGTTACCGTTCACCATTCCGCTCGGCGCCCTGCTTCCGCAACGCGTCCGGAACCTCCTGCCCGCGTGCAAGAACCTCGGAACCACACACATCACCAACGGGTGCTACCGCCTGCATCCCGTGGAATGGAACATCGGCGAAGCGGCCGGCCTCCTGGCTTCGCATTGCCTGGCGACCGGCGCCGAACCGCATCAGGTGCGTGCAACGACGCAACGGCTAGAAGCCTTCCAAGCACTCTGCATGCGCCAGGGGTTCGAACTGGCCTGGCCCGCGGTTCACGCCGTCTGACCGACCCACCGCCCCCAACCGGGGTTGGCTTGCCGGTTTTCAATCCGCCGCGGCGACCTGGATCCGGTTCCGACCAAGATGCTTCGCGCGGTACATCGCTTGGTCAGCCCGGGCGACAAGGTCATCGGCCTTGATGCCGTTCGCTGGGAAGACGGCAACTCCTAGGCTCGCGCCAACCATGCCGACCGGCACTCCAACGATGTCAGTCGGCGCAATCATCACGGCATGACGGATCCTCTCGGCAACGGTCAGTGCATCCGAAAGCGAGGTGTGGGGCAGGATGACGGCAAACTCGTCGCCACCGACCCGGCACGCCACATCATAGGACCGCGTCTGACCCTTGATCGCCTTGGTCGCGATCAGTCGGATCACCGCGTCGCCCGTGAGGTGTCCGTAGGTGTCATTGACATGTTTGAATTGGTCAAGATCGAGCATGACTAAGGCCCCGGCCACGCGGGAGCGGACGCTTCGTTCCAGTTCCTCCCTCAATCGCCGGTCAAAGCCACCATGGTTGAGTAGACCGGTCAGCGGGTCCAAGACCGACTGTCCCGCAAGCACCGCGAACCGCTGGGCGTTGACCAGCGAAGTCGCGACGATGGGAGCAAGATCCCTCAATCCCGAAGCGTGCAGCGATGTCAGGGTTCCGGGAGTGTGATGGCCAACGCAAAGGACGCCAAGGACCTGGACGCCGTCCACGATTGGGATGACAATCGCCGACCCCGGCACGTCAGGATTGCGACCGAGGCGCGAGGCAATCTCCGGCACCGGATGGTCGGGTCCGTTGATTAGGACCCCGCGTCGGTGGTGCAACACCCACTCATTCACGGTCCCGGGGACGGCGACCGTACTGCCCCGACGCAATCGTGCCGGGAGACCGAGGCGGGCACCGACCGCGAGGACACTCGGAGACTGGAGAGGCCTCGGCGCTCTACCGGGAGTGTCAAGGCGCCCGGCTGCCTCTATTGCGGGCATGTTCAACAACAGGGTCAGACGTGTTGCACCTGACATAAGGACGCCCGCCCGGAGGATTGCAGGATGCAGGCGCGACGGGATGCACTCCCGAACCACCAGCCGCGTCGCGCGCATGATTGCCGACAGGTCCGCGCGGGAAATTGGACCGCGACCAGACCGCGTGGACGAATCCCGGACGCGTGGGCGCCCCACATCGGGCTCATCGTCAACCCGACCGGCTGCCACCGCTCCGACGACACCATATGCCACTACCGATCAGACCCGCGGGACGTCGGTCACTTTGCCACTCCGCGCGCTTTCATCGAGAGCCAACGTCACGGCCAACGTCCGTAGCGCGTCGCCATAGGAAGTCCTGACCCGCGCCGGGTCGCGGCGTTTCACGGCGTCGACGAAGTCGGTGTCCAGAGCGAGCATCGGGGAGGCGTTGTAGCGGAATTCATCCGTCTTGTCCGGCGTGACAACCTTTAGGGTGCCCCCCCATACCTCGATACGGTAGTCGGCGGCGAAGAGGTGCAATCCCGTCGGGAACCCTGCGGTAGACCCACCACCCAGGACGGAGGTGTTGACCAATGACCCGACCGCGCCATTGGCAAAGTGGAGAACCGATGCCCCAGTGTCGTGGATGTCGAACCCCGGGATCTCACCATGGACACGGAGCGCCCCGGCCGCGTAGACGCGAACCACCTCGCCCATGAAGGCCCGCATCAGGTCAACCGCGTGCGTTGCCTGTTCGACAATCTGGCCACCACTCTGGGAATGAACCCGCCACCAAGGCACTGAAGGCACGCCACCAAGCATGAACCCGAGACCCATTGCCACCGGACGAGCGCCAAGCGCCTTGTGGGCATCGTTCACAGCCTCGGAATAGCGAACCTGATAGCAGACGCTTGACACAAGATTGCGTTCCCGGATTGCCATGGCAATCTCACGGGCAAGCCCCAGGCGCAACGCAATTGGCTTCTCCACACACAGGGCAACATCCTCTTCGATTGCTGACATCTCGATCGCACCGCGTACCGACGGAGGGGTACAGATGTACAGGGCATTGAGACCAGCCTCGGCGATCATCGCCCGGTGGTCGGTATACGCCTTTGGCCTGAGGCGTCGGGTTTCGTCGCCCGAGCGGGATCCCAGGTCCTGCTGGGCATTGACACGGCGCACGCAGGCGGCAATACGCTCGGCATCGACGTCATGAATGGCAACAACCTCGGCATCTTGCAACCGCAGGAGATTGAGGAGATGCGTGACCGCGACACCTCCGGCACCGGCCATCCCTATCCGAACCGTCACGAGCGTCTGTTTCCCTTCTCCGGACCCCGACGGTCACGCGAGTTTGCCCCAAGTGTGGACACGGTAGTCGCCTCGGGGGGTATTCTGCACGCCATGGCAACTATCACGCGCGTCCGCCCCATTCGCACCCGTGCCGACGGTACTTGGGTCATCGTCAAGATTGAAACCAATCAACCCGGCCTCTACGGTATCGGGTCGGCAAGCGATCACTACCGCGCCGGTGTCGTGGTGGCCGCAATCAATGAAGTCCTCGCCCCGAAACTCGTCGGCCGAGATACCGCCGACATCGAGGATATCTGGCAATCGACCCTGACTTCAGGGTACTGGCGTCAGGATTCCGTCATGGGGACGGTGATTGCCGGCGCAGACATGGCCCTGTGGGACATCCTGGGTAAGGAAGCCGGTCTGCCGGTCTACCGCCTTCTTGGGGGGAGGTGCCGCGCCGCCGTGCCGGTCTACGCCCATGCGGCCGGGAACACGATCGATGAACTTATCGCCGACGTGCAGCACTACATCAACGACGGATGGGTCTACATCCGATGCCAACTTGGTGCCTACGGCGGAGGCGGGTTCCTTGAACCGGCTTCGCCCGGCGAGGGTGGCAGGCCTCGGGCATCGGCCCTCCGTGCCCCGTTTGACACGACGAAGCGAGGGGCTTTCGACGACGAGGCCTATCTCCAGAACGTGCCCGAGATGTTCGGTGCCCTGCGACAGCACTTTGGCTATGGCCCGAAGTTCACCCACGACGTCCATGAGCACCTGCGCCCCCACCAGGCCGTTGCGTTGGCCCAGGCGCTCGAACCACACCGTCTGTTCTTCGTTGAAGACATCCTGCCTCCCGAACACGTCGCCTATTACCGCCACATCAAGCAGGTCTGCACGACACCTCAGGCGATGGGCGAACTGTTCATCAATTCTGCCGAGTACCTGCCGCTCATCCAGGACCGCCTCATCGACTACATGCGCATCCGTGTGAGCAAGGCCGGAGGCATCACACCGGCGCGCAAGATCGCACACCTATGCGAGTTCTACGGTGTCCACACCGCATGGCAGGAAGGCGGCGACAACGACCCGGTCAACCAACTGGCTGCCTACCACTTGGACCTCGCCAGTTGGAACTTTGGCATCCAGGAGGAGAACCACTTCACCGAGGGCGAATTGGCGGTCTTCCCGGGCCACGCGGTCACTGAGCGAGGCTACATGTACGGGAGCGAGGCACCGGGGCTCGGCGTCGATATCGACGAGACGGCAGCCGCAAACCTCTTCGACGCGACACGCGCCGCACAACCCCGCTTCATGGCTGAGGACCGACGGGCAGACGGCAGTTTGGTCCGTCCGTGACCGTAAATCCCGACGCCAACCGCACAAATCCGGGTTTCGGCCTGATGGTCTCCAGCAGTCCCGCCCTATACTGTGGGATAGTTCCCGGCTAGGGTTCCATCCTCGGCAAAAGATTGTTATTATTTTCACAAGTTACATCCCGGCTGATGAATGACCCGGGGTCTCATCTAGCCTGCAGCGTTGACGTGGCGGTTGGGTGTCTGCAAACGGGATGAACATCGCGCTAGGGGTTCATGGTTATGAGGGCCACACAGTTCGCGACGCCAGTACGGCGATGGGCAGCCTTGATCTCGGTCACACTCCTTGGCCTGGTGGGATGTGAATCTCGGTCACCCCAGTCATGGGTGAACCCGCAGGGTCCGTATGCTGCGACGATCTACGACTTGTTCTTGCCGATTCTCATCACCGCGGTCGTGGTCTTCGTCGTGGTGCAAGGACTGATTGTCTACTCCGTCATCAAGTATCGTGAACGGCCCGGCGGGGCTCCGGCACAGCAATTCCACGGGAACCTCACCGTGGAACTCTCATCCACGATTGTTACCGCCCTGGTCTTCGTCGTGGTGCTGGTGATGACCGTAAACACCCAGAACGTCTTGTCCGCACCCCTTGAGTCGCCCCCGGCAGATGCAATTCGCGTCAAGGCGATCGGTCATCAGTGGTGGTGGGAATTCGAGTATCAGGACCTTGGATTCGTAACCGCCTCGGACATGGTGATCCCGACTGGTTCAACGGTGATCGTCGAGGTCACCTCGGAAGACGTCATTCATGCATTCTGGGTTCCGGTGCTCACGGGGCAGATTTCCGCGATTCCGGGCCGGTCCACCCAGATCTGGCTCAAATCGGAGAAGGATGGAACCTACAGTGGAGTGTGCAATCAATTCTGCGGGATCCAGCATGCGCTCATGCGCTACTCAGCCATCTCGGTCCCCAGAAGCGAGTTCGACACATGGGCGGCCCGGCAGAAGTCGGTTCCGGTGGCACCCAAGGTCTCGCCAGGCGAGTCCACTGCCGACCAGTCGCTGATTTTGCAGGCAAAAGGCGTGGAGGTATATCTGGCCGGTGCCTGCAAGTCCTGTCACATGATCCAGGGAATAGCGTCCGTCGGCAAGTTAGGCCCCAACCTCACTCACTTCGGCAGCAGAACCAGCATCGCATCCAAGACGTTGCCTAACACGGTTGAAAACCTGAAAGCATGGCTACGCAACCCACAGGCGGTAAAACCAGGGACGCTCATGCCAAACCTGAATCTCAAGGAAGAAGATATCGAGGCATTGGCAGCGTATCTGTGCCGACCGGTCGATCCCTCCATTACTACCGGGTGTCAGGCGCCATCAGCGAACACTACAAAGAAATAGCCGGAACTGGTCTGGTCGTCAGACGACCAGATGCTAGCGGAAGGGACTTGGTTCATGGCCGTTGAAATCGCCCCCCAAATCGCGCCCGTCGGGACTTCGGTTCCGGATGAGGCACCAGAGTACAAGGAGAGTTTCCTGTGGGAATGGGCCACAACGGTCGACCACAAGAAAATCGGGATCCTCTACATCCTTACCGGGGGCCTGTTTTTCCTGATCGGCGGTTTGGAGGCGCTTTTCGTGCGGACCCAGCTGATGGTTCCTCGCAACGACTTCATGAACCCTGACCTGTACAACCAAATGTTCACGATGCATGCCACCACGATGATCTTCCTCGCGGTGATGCCCATCAACGTGGGACTGGGTAACTTCATTGTCCCGCTGATGGTTGGTGCCATTGACATGGCGTACCCCCGTCTCAATGCGTTCAGTTACTGGCTCTATCTGTTCGCAGGCATTTTCCTGAACCTCTCGTTTGTGATGGGAGGCGCGCCGAACGTCGGGTGGTTCGGCTATGCGCCCCTGACTGACAACCAATACAGTGGTTCCGGCACCGACTTCTGGGTGATTGGATTGCAAGTCCTCGGAGTTGCATCGATTGCCGGTGCGCTGAACTTCGTTGTCACGATCCTCAAGATGCGCGCGCCGGGCATGACGTTCAACCGGATGCCTCTTTTCTGCTGGGCAACTTTGGTCACCTCAGTGCTTGTCCTGTTTGCCTTCCCGGCGATCACCATTGCCCTGTTTCTGGTGATGTTTGACCGCCACTTCGGTACGAGCTTCTTCAGTGTGGCTGGAGGGGGTGACCCGCTCCTCTGGCAGCATCTTTTCTGGTTCTTCGGCCATCCGGAGGTCTATATCCTGATCCTGCCAGCGTTCGGAGTAGTCTCCGAAGTCCTGCCGGTCTTCAGCAGGAAGCCGGTTTTTGGCTACTCATTCATCGCCTATTCCAGTGTCGCCATCGGGTTCCTCGGGTTCACCGTTTGGGCGCACCACATGTTTGCTTCGGGCATGGGTGACATTGCCAACACCGCCTTCGCTACTGGAAGTTTCCTCATCGGTGTGCCGACGGGCGTCAAGGTCTTCAACTGGATAGGCACCATGTGGGGTGGATCGATCCGGTTCACTACCTCCATGAAATTCGCAGCCGGGTTCATTGGCACCTTCACGGTGGGTGGTCTTTCCGGGGTCATGCTTGCCTCACCCCCCATAGACTTCCAGATGACTGCGACCTACTTCGTGGTTGCTCACCTCCACTACGTCCTCTTCGGTGGTGCCATCATGGGGCTGTTTGCCGGCATGTACTACTGGTGGCCCAAGATATTCGGGCGGGCCCTCGACGAACGCCTTGGCAACTGGCATTTCTGGGCACAACTTGTCTCGTTCAACATCGCTTTCTTCCCGATGCACTGGCTCGGGATGGAGGGGATGCCCAGACGCATCTACACCTACTTCCCGAACCAGGGGTTCGACTTCTGGAACCTGGTGGCGACGCTCGGTTCGTATCTTCTGGGTGCCGCCGTACTGATTTTCGTGGCCAACGCAGTGATCACCGCCTTCCGCCCTGCCGATGCGACGGACAACCCGTGGGAAGCGTCTTCCTTGGAGTGGGCGACAACAAGCCCACCTCCAGCGCACAACTTTGATGTTGAACCGGTTGTCTACAGCCGGTACCCGCTCTGGGACATCAGCGAGGAAGATGAGCACGGCGGGGGCAATTCCACTGTGGCAGCGCACGGTGCATCTGCGATCGCCGTGGCCACGGTTGCCAAGGCCCATGACGAGCACGGTGCATCTGCGGTCGCCGTGGCCACGGTTGCCAAGGCCCATGACGAGCACGGTGACCCTCATGACACCGGCGGACACGGTGGCGGACACGGCATTCACCTGCCTGCCCCGACCATATACCCGATGATCCTGGCCCTGGGGGTGTTGATATTGTTCCTTGCGGTGCTCTTCACACCACCGACCCTAAAGGTTGTGTTTGTGGTTACCGCGCTGATCTACTTCGTGGTATCAATCACCGGGTGGGTCAAGGAAGTTACTGACTAGCCGAACCAACCCCTGGCGGGTCGATCTGGTTCGTCCCAATCGACCCAAGGATTTCACCATGACCGCATCGACGATTGAACGTGATCCCTACGCCGTTCCCACCCGTCCACCGTCGGGGATTGAGTCCCTGGATATCCGGAAACTGGGCATGTGGATTTTCCTGGGATCGGATTGCATCTTCTTCGCTGCGCTGATCACGACCTATTTCGTCAACCGTCCCCTGATCTTCGCGGGCGAACCCAACCCGCATTACATCCTCGGGATCAACTTCACCGCCATTCTCGCCTTCATTCTTCTTTTTAGCAGCCTCACCATGGTTCTCTCCTTGGCCGCCTTCCAGAGTGACAACATCAGGTCAGGTCGCAACTGGCTTCTGGCAACTGCGGGCCTGGGGACTTTGTTCCTCGCTGGACAGGCGATTGAATTCTCTAATCTCGCCCACGAAGGCGTGTCTCTCAGCAGTGGTCTGTTCGGACAGTGCTTCCTGATCATGACTGGGTTCCACGGAACACACGTCTTCATCGGGATCATCTGGCTGCTCGCATGTTGGCTCTTCGCCGGAACAGGCCGGTTCAACTCCAAGAACTTCATTGGGGTCGAGATTTCTGGCCTCTACTGGCATTTCGTCGATCTCGTGTGGGTCGCCATTTTCACACTGATCTATCTGGTCTGATGGGGTTCGGCACCCGCCTGACATAGCCACCACCCTCACAGGAGTTGCCTCGCGTCATGACTGCCACACACACGTCGCCCGGTCATCCGTCGGGTACGCATGATCCGCACGAAACGCACGCCCACCCGTCGACTACCACCTACATCCAGATTTTCGTGGTGCTGTTCATTGTGACGGCCGCCGAGGTGATCGCTGCGCAGTTCCTTCCTTCCATTGGCTTGACCAGCCTCGTGGCACCGTCACTGCTGATCATGGCGGCGATCAAAGGTGCGCTGATCCTCCTCTATTACATGCACCTCAAAAGTGACAGTGGTGTCTTTGCTGCCCCGATGGTCTTCGGCCTTGTTCTCGCCACCGGGATGCTCATAACCATGATGGGGCTGTGGGCCCTCGCGCCGCGCATCAGTTGCACGCCTGAACTAGGCAAGGCGTGCACCGTCCAGAAACAGGCGTAGTCCGAACAACAAGAGGACTTCCTAGTATGTCCTTCGTAGTTCACTTGCAGCGCTCGGAGTGACCCAGCGGGATGGATCCCCTGACCACAGGTGCCGTCTGGAACCAATGGCCCGCTCAACCTCAGGTATTCGTTGGCCTGACGGTGCTAGTCTTGGCTTACGCCCTCGCGTCAACCAAGTATCGCGCCCATCTCGTTCGCCTTGGCGGACCTGTCCCTACGTGGACCGGACCAGGCATGAGGGGTCCCGAGTTCCGGGGCACCATCACGGCCGGGCACGTGACCCGTTTCTACCTCGGGATACTCATCACAGGCTTGTCGCTCGGATCCCCACTGCACACCGTTGGTGAGGGCTACCTGCTCTCCGCCCACATGGTGCAGCACCTCATCATCACGATGATCGTGCCACCACTGCTGATTACTGGCACCCCGGCTTGGATGGTTCGTCCACTGCTGAGGTGGGGTCCGGTCGGTGCGATGGCGAGGACAGTCCTGACCCCAATCCCTGCACTTGTCATCTTCAATGCCATCTTCCTTGGATGGCACGTTCCGGCGTTCTACGAACTCGCCCTGGCACAACCAGTGGTTCACGCTGCCGAACACGCGACGATGCTGGTCGCCGCAGTGATCACCTGGTGGCCCATCTTCGGCACGATGTGGGAATACCCTCGCCTGCCATACGGCGGTCAGGTGTTCTACCTCTTCATCCAGTCACTGCCACCGACAATCCTGGGCGCATTGATCACGCTCACGTCCAAGGAGCTTTATCCAACCTATTTCATGGCCGAACGTGTTTCTTTCCTGTCAGGTGCCGAAGACCAGACAGTAGCGGGTCTCATCATGTGGATCCCAGGGGCGCTCGGCTACTTCGCGGTCCTCTCCGGGGTGTTCTACGTCTGGGTTGAACGGCGAGCAGCGTCTGATGGGGAAACGCCGTACCGAAGGGTCGACCCCGGGCGCATCGGCCGCCGCGCAGCAACCGGCGCGTCTGCACCACCCATCACGCCGTGAGTGGTGGCACGCAATGAGTTGGCGTTTGCGTTAGCGGATTGACCTGAACACCAACGCCGGCGGGATGTTGCGCCAGACGATTTTTGTCCCACAGTTCCCGAACGTCCGCAACATCAACCCGGGGATCTGGACCGCCGGCGCATAGGTGAAACCGGTCACAACCCCGCCTGGCCTGACGACGGTCTGGACGGCATCAATGATTAGGCGCACCTGCTCGGCCGGAAAGTTGTTCAGGGGTAATCCAATTATCACCGCGTCAACTGGCATCTGGTACGGGGCGACAATCTCACGCAGTTGCTCGGCCTTGTGGTTCACAACCACCAGACGCTTGTCCGGCAGCTCCTCGTGGAGCAACGCGCAGAAATACGTGTCGACCTCCACTGCCACGACGATGGCATCCGGCGACACACGATGAAGGAGCGCCCGGGTGATCGGTCCGGTACCGGGACCCAACTCGACAACCAGACGGGCGTCGTGTGGAACCCGAGAGGCAATTGACCTCGAGAGGAAAGGCGAACTCGGAACGATCGATCCCACGCCACGAGGGTTCCATGCAAACTTGCGCAGGAGAGCTGCCCAATGGCGCGCCGCGCGCACACGACCCTCACGCTTACCGGTGTTTCGGAGAAAAGCGATCGGGGTAGCGGTATTGTCCTGATTCACGGGCATCGCGTAGTATAAGTGAACTGAACTGGATGCCTGATAAATATTTCGGCACCGATCTGGTCGACATAAGCGATCAATGGGTGGATCCCTGATCAGATGGCTTGCCTTCCACCCCCGTCCTCTAGTCCTTTTGGAATGCATGCGTACGCCAACCCCTCGCGCGTAACTGAAAACTGATCCCGGATCTTTCAATACGTGCCATTGACGATGCATTCCTCATGGGAGGCGGTCCTCGTGTGGTTCAACGCCCACGAATCGCTTTTCATCTTCTTGGCAATCCTGCTTGAGGAGAGTGGCATCCCAATGCCGTTGCCTGCGGACATTGCCATGGCACTGGCGGGCTACCGTGTCGCACAGGGCCAGATGTCAATCCTTGAGGCCTTCGCAATCGGTCAGGTGGCGACCCTTACCGGGTCCTCGCTGCTTTTCTGGGCAGGCCGGCGTGGCGGTCGGCCACTGATCGCTCGGTACGGGAAGTACCTGTTCATGAGCCCCGAGAGGCTGAACCAAGCCGAACGCCTGATCACCCGCCACGGTCCCCTGGCGGTCATCATTGGGCGACAGATACCGGGACTACGCCTTGCATCACCGCTGGCTTGCGGCGTATTCAGAGTGCCGTACCGGGTCTTCCTGCCCGCGATGTTTGTGGGATCAACCGTCTACATCGGCGCATTCATCGCCCTCGGGATATACGGCGGACCGACCGTCTTCACCTACTTCCAGTCACACGCCTTCCCGGCTCGGTTCATCATTGTCAGCGCGCTCCTCACGGTAAGCATGGTGATCCTGCACGTGCTGTCACGACGCGCGAAGGAAGTGCAGCGGACACTGGAATTGCTCCCCCCACCGGAAAGTCCAGTGCTACCCGTTTCCATCGGGCACCGGCACTCGAGGCTTGGACGCGTCGGAGAAGCAGTTGTCATACGAGTGCCCGTGACTACCCGACGCATATTCGACGCAACCGTGATTGCCGGGATTGGGGCAAGTGTAGTGACCGGGCTTGCGGTCACCTGGATCCTCGAACTCGCATCATTTGCGGTGCCTGCCTCCCCGGAAGACGCGCTCCTGCGGTTCTTGGAAGGGCCACCCGGTCCAGGAGGGTGGCTCGTGTCGCCAGAACCGATCACGGTGATCCTCTCGCAGGAGGTGGCACTCTCGGGCCTGCGATGGACGAGTTTCGGCGGACCGTTGGTGACCGTGCCGCTGCAAGTGATCGGGTTCCTCTTCTGGGCAATGCTCTACGGGTTCATCCTGGAAAAGCGCCTTCGCGGTTCACCCTTGGTCCGGGGTCTCCAGTTCAGCATGGTCCCCTGGGTGCTGATCGGGACCGTGGTCTATCCCATCCTCGGTGCCGGCCTGTTCGGTGTGCGCCTGAACGCTGGGTGGGCCCCGGCAATCGCGGAATTCGTGCGTCACGCCGTATTCGGCGCCGCACTCGGTGTGCTGCACGATGCCCTGCGTCTTGTTTCACAGCCACGAGGCGGTCCATCGATCACTGGCGCATTCCCGGTCATCGAACGAAGCGATCCACCGTCTCCCTGAAACCAGAAACCCTCAGGGCACAGAAATGCCGGCCTGTATCGGGCCGGCATTGCACTACGAACCGTCACCGTGACGAGGGATCCACAGCAGAATCAGCGACGTCGGCGATGACCACCACCGAACTCACGGCCAGCAGGCCGGCTTGCGGCACGCCACTCCTGAAGGAGTGCCGGCACCGTCTGTGGCAGGTCTAGGTCGTACCGGGTTGCGAGACGCATGGTGACATCGGCAATCCACCGGCGATCATCGTTGCTCGGTGAGGGGCCATCCCACATCCGTTGCACCAACTGGTCGGCGGCAAAGGCCTCACCCATGTCCTTGAGAACTTGTTCCTGATCCTCCGGCAAAGCTGGGAACCCCTGTTTGACAATCGCTACCCAATCGAGCCGGTTCGCCGCCTCGAAGGCGATGTCCTGAAGCAATTCATCGACATCGTCGAGCGCTGTACGTGGTGTGTTTTCTGGATCGTCTTGCACTGAATTGACCATGGTGCTCCTCGCGGGAACGCTTTCACAACTATACCCGTGCGGAGGGATCCGGCACCGGAGGCGGGTTCCCGGACCAATCCAACCACTTTCCCGACGAATTCCACCGTCTCCCGGTTGTTAACTCACGACCATCCGTCACTTGACCGATGGTTAATGGGACAGGGAAGCGTGGGGTCTCGGACAAAACGAGACAATCCGGTTGTAGTGACCGGAACCCGCAGGAACCTAGGGCGTGCGTTGGGTTTGTTGGTGATTGGCTGCTACCAATCTTCAGTGACCAGCGGTGCACTCGTACTCCACAAGAGTCACGGGAGCCATGTCCAAGGATCCGCGCGACACTACCGGTTCAGGACTTCGATTGGCACGGATGCCATCTCGGGTTCTGGAGACTGCCCCGATAGACCTCCATCGCGATGCGGTGGGTCGAAACGATAGGGAGATTGCAACCGTGATCAACATTGGCTCAGCCACCGGGACTTTCGGGGCACCGCCCCGCGCTTCCTCCGAGTGGGCAGTCTAACGAGACATCAAACGGACTGAAGGTCCGTAGATGCGTCCCTCGCTTCGGTGCGAGACCCCGGTTGGCTGAGCAATCCACGACACGTTTCCCAGTAACGGGAATGACATGTGGTGGATAAACACACCCGGGGCGGACGGCGAGAACTCGCCAGCAACCGGTAGCGGGATAGCTACGACCTCACGCACGCACTGACCGGAAGGCCGGTCACGACCCCACGGATGGGGTGTGCCTGTAAGGGAAAGGACTCTAGCGCGATGTCACTCAGGATCAATTTCAACCTGTCATCACTCCAGGCCCAGCGTGGTCTTGCATCCAGCCAGGTTGCTCTCTCCAGGGCCTCCGAGCAGCTTTCGACCGGGAAGCGCATCAACAGTGCCTCCGACGACCCCGCCGGATTGGCGGTCAGCACCAAGCTGAAGGTCCAGTTGATGGGCCTCAATCAGGCCCAGCGCAACGTCCAGGACGGCATCAACACGATATCGATTGCCGAAGGCGCGCTGAGCCAGATGCATTCGATCCTTTCCAGGATGCGCGAACTCGCCATCCAGGCCTCCAACGACACTCTCACCAACTCGGACCGGGCCCAGACGCACTCCGAGTTCGATGCCCTGCGGTCTGAGATCACCCGGATCGCCGATGCGACCCAATATGCAGCGGTGCCTCTCCTGAACGGAAACGCGTCCGCGTTCAACCTTCAGGTCGGGGCGAATGCACCGGACCTGGTCGTTTTTGGGTTTCCCAACGCGACCGTGTCCGGCATCGAGGGTGATGCCGGCTACACAGCCTCAGGCGCTGCGGCACTCTCCGGCACGGACCTCAATTCGCAAGCAGCGGCAAATGGTGCCATCACGCCACTCGATGCCGCGATTGAGGTTATCAGCGGATACCGTTCCGCCCTCGGCGCAATGTCGAACCGCCTCCAGTCGACATCAGACAGTCTCGGGGTTACCTCAGAAAACGTCGCGGCGGCGAACAGCCGTATCGAGGACACCGACATGGCCGCGGCCATGAGCGAAATGGTGAGGTCACAAATCCTTCAACAGGCCGGCATCGCCGTCCTCGCACAAGCCAATCAGGCGCCTCAGTCGGTACTCAAGCTCCTCCAGTAGGCAGACCGGTGATCGGCAGCGCGTGCGTCGCCTGATCACCTGCCATCGAGGGCGAGACCGTGGGGCGGGAGTGGATCACTCCAACACGAACGACAACCAGATGCGACCGACCAATGACCCACGGTGCTGCCACACCGGAGGCCAAGGCAACCGGTCAGAAAGCGGGAGGAGCAAAACAGGATCGCAGGTTCGAGGACAAATGCGGCAACGCAATCGGGAAACTGGGGCCTTGATACGGCAAGGCATCAGTCGGACCCAGGGTGCCAGTTCAGGGCTTCTTTCAGGGCCGGTCACCCGGGGGTACCAAGATCAACCCGACGGGGAGGAATACCCCGAGCAGGTTGGGAATGATGCGCGATACGGAACCTGCAGCCGGGGTAGACGCACTGCCAAGCGAACACCATGAACCGGCGAGGCGCCAAGGTTTGGGAATGTCCTCAAGGAGGACAGACGGATGGAGTGGCCTGCCATGGCCCATCCGATCACGATAGGGAGATCACACGACAATGGCTCTACGGATCAACTTCAACCAAGCTGCTTCGGCAGCCCAGCGTGGCCTGGCCGCCAGCCAGGGTTCCTACGCCAAGCAGGCCGAACACCTTTCCTCGGGCCTCCGCATCAA
>SXGT01691912.1_pt1 | contig 24093 bp, 19 predicted proteins | sample 3176221 | NCBI WGS metagenome assembly SXGT01 (sample SAMN11356862, study PRJNA531348) | freshwater metagenome | isolation source: freshwater sample F1-120 | place: China: Fuxian Lake, Yuxi | collected 2017-12-25
GAAGGCTTTTTGCGGAGCGAGACGTCACTGATTCAAACCATCGGCCGGGCGGCCCGCAATGTGAACGCCAAGGTCATCCTCTACGCCGACAAAATCACCAACTCGATGCAACTGGCGATGGACGAGACCCGCCGCCGCCGCGAGATTCAGGAGAAGTACAACACCGAGCACGGCATCACTCCCGAGACCATCAAGAAGAACATCCACGCCGGCATCGAATCGTCGATGTCCGCCCACCGCGAAGCGAATGCCGCCGTCGGCCGGACTGACGAAGCCGAGTACATCACCGAAGAGTTCCTGGCCGAGCTCGAAAAAGAGATGTTCGAAGCTGCCGAGAAAATGGAATTTGAGCGGGCCGCCGCCCTTCGTGACCGGATCACGCAGTACCGCGACCAGGTCGGCAAGAAAACGACCGAAGTTGCCGTCGACCGCTACCAGCCGCAGGGGAACAAGCGGAAGAAACGCAGCGGCAACTCCGCCTTGGGTGCCAAAGTGCCGCGGCCGAAGAGATAGATGCCACTACAGCGTAACCGGTTTCGCTTGACCCGATTGGTTGGGAAGAGTAGGAATGGAGGCTCCTGGACAAGAGAAGTGCCATGCAATTTCAGCGAGCGCAGCAGAGCAATTCCAAAAGGAGCGTTTCTCGCCGGCGTTTTCTGTCCGCCAGCTTGCTGGCCGGCGGTGTCGGGCTGGCACTCGGAGACATCCTGCGGCTGCGGTCGCTATCGGCAGCGGAAGAGAGGCCCACGCCCGATACGGCAGTGATTCAGATTTGGCTGGGGGGCGGGCCGAGCCAGTTCGAGACGTTCGATCCCAAGCCCCTGGCGCCGATCGAGATTCGGGGGCCGTACAAAGCAATCTCTTCCAAGTTGCCCAGTGCTCCGGTCTGCGAGATGCTCCCGCTGACGGCTGGCGTGCTCGACAAGACGGCGATTATCCGCAGCTTCTCGCACGAGTTTGACGATCACTTTGGGCTGACTCGCTGGTGCCTCGCCGGTCGCAAGGAACCCGACAACAAGAATGCCTATCCTTCGGTCGGCTCCATCGTTGCCCGGTTCCGCGGTCCGCGGCAGGCAGGGATGCCGCCATACGTGATGCTGTCGGAAGAGCCGGTGCTGCACCATCACCTGTTCGATGCGATGGGGCCGGGGTATCTCGGCGTGGCCCATTCGCCGTTTACCGTCTTGCAAGATCCGTATGCCACCGAATTCCAGCACGATCAACTGGCGAAGGCGACAGGCAGCTTTGAACTCGCGAGCGACGTGACGCTCGACCGCATTGGCGACCGCAAATCGCTGCTCGCGCATCTGGGCCGCATGCAGCGCCGCGCGGACTCGAAGGAGGTGCAGGAGGGACTCGATCCGTACCAGCGGCTGGCGCTCGACCTGATCACCAGCGAGAAAGCCCGTCGGGCCTTTGATTTGCAGCAAGAATCCGCCGCCACTCGCGAGCGTTATGGCGCGCACCGCTGGGGACAAATGGCCCTGTTGGCCCGGCGGTTGGTGGAAGCGGGCGTCACCTTTGTCACACTGAATACCGCGCCGGACTGCCTCCGCTGGGACTGGCACGTGAGCATCACGAAGGAAAACCGTCCGCAGCCGGACCCCGGCGGTCCCAACGTCGGCATGGAGCATAGTGGCCCGCCGCTGGACCGGGCGCTATCTGCTTTGATTGCCGACCTCAGCGAGCGGGAACTCTGCCGCAAGGTGCTGCTGGTGGTGTGGGGTGAATTCGGCCGGTCTCCCAAAATCAATACGACCGGCGGCCGCGACCATTGGCCGAAACTGGGAAGCGTGCTGCTCGCAGGGGGCGGACTGAAGATGGGGCAGCTCATCGGGGCTTCCAGTCCTGACGGCGGCCTTCCCACGGATCGGCCAGTCGGCCCCAGTGATGTGCTGGCCACTCTCTACAAGCACCTGGGGATCGACCACAAGCAGAAGATTGTCACGCAGGGGCGGCCCATTCCGCTGCTGCCGGAGGGGAAGGCGATTGAAGAGCTGTTCTGAAGCGGCTGAAAGTAGGCCGCGAGTCCTCTCGCGAGCCAGCAGAGTTGAGGTTGAATTGGCAATGGGCTCTCTTACCCAACTAACGTCCGCATTGATGGCGCGCCACGGAGTGGCGGCCTACTTTAATTGCCGAATCTGCAGCGCGTAGCGATCGACAATGTGGAACAGGTTGATGCCGACGCTCGCGCCGGCCAGGCACAGGAATAGCAGCGCCGGAAAGCTGACTTGCGAGATGGGTACGACCAGCGGCCCCCGATAGACGGGCCTGTGTTGGGCATCTTCGCTGACCGTTTGCAGGAAGCGGCAGGCGGACTCGCTGTGGCTGAAGGCATAGTCCATCCGCCAGGCCCCGAGCATGAACGCGGCTGCGGCGGTGATGGCCAACATGTCCGACAGCGAGAATTTCCACCGACGCGAATACCAGCGGACAATCAGCCAGTGGCAGGCACCCCAGATGGAAAGAGCGGCCGCCAGCCAAACCAGTCCGTTGATCAGAAAGAGGGTTCCTTGACCACTGTTGCCATGAGGATAGAGCAGGACATCTTGAGGAACCCCCTCCCAAAAACGAAGCGGAGAACCGGCGAAGCGTTCGTTCCTCGGCACGAGACTTGGGTTGGTGATTACTTGGGGAACGCAGCTCAGGGCAAACGCGAGTGCCCCCATCAGCAGCGACAGGGCGAGACAACTAATGCTCCACCAGGTGACCCACCCTTTGCGTTCTGCAATATAAGCCGAAGGAAGTCCTTCCACGGCCGATTGCTGGCGGGCGTTTTTCCGCACCGATTCCTGCGTCTGGGCTCCCCGAGCAGCGATGCCGGGCAACAGCCGAGCGAGCTTGGAATCATCGGAAGGCATAGGCCCATCGTACTATCTTGATTCCGGCTTGTCCCCTGCCGGTTTATTCTTGGCGGGGACTTCGTCGTCCCCTTCCGGCACTTTGGTCTTGGCGGGGTCCGGCTTTTCTTCGACCCCCAGTTCGCGGGCCAACAGGGCATTCGTATGACCAGCGAGGGCGAGAGTTGTGTAGAGTGTCTTGGCCCATTCACGGTCGAATTTCTCATCGCGGGCTTGCTTGTCGACGATTCCAAAGGCGATCATCGCCAGTCTCTTGTTCCGGTCCTCCCGGGTACTTTGAAAAGCCAGCGCCAAAGCCGCCTTGGCGTGAATCTCCATCAGGGGGGAGGTGTGCTGGTTGTCTCCAATCTTGTAGGTGACCAGATCCCCTTCGTGCGAAACGAGCTCATATTCTTCTTTGCGATAGCTGAACTTCTCGCCGGTGGGGACCTTTCCATTGATGGCGGCGTCTCGCACCAACGACCAGAACTCGCCGTTTAAGTTCAGAAGTTCGCGGAGGAACTGAACCTGCTCCTCGTGGCCATTTCCGATGTTGGCATGAGCGTCGAGCAGATTCTCTGCTGTCACGACCTGAGTCTTACACGAGTCAATATCACGAGTTTCCAATGCTTGCCGACCCAAAAACACGGCTTGGCGCAAATCGTCCTCAATCGCTCCCTTGTCAGCCTTCTTTGGCCTCGGCGGCAGGGGATTGGGCTTCTCGGTCGTGGAGCTGCCGGAATCTGTCGATGTTTTCGGAGGGACCGGCTTGGGCGGCAGGATCGAGACGTTGACTGGCTCCTTCTTGTCCTTCTCCTTAACGGCGGTGCCGATGGGAAACTTCGTGGGTGTGACGGCCGCCTTTTTGGGATGCTTTTCCGCCGACTTGGAAAACGCGCCGCTCAGCGCAACCGCCGCTATGCCGCCTCCAAAGAGTACGAACAGTCCGATGAAGGCGATCGCGAGAGGAATCGACGTGCTGGACGATTTCTTGTAACGATAGGAAGAACGGCTGGAGCCGCTGACCATCAGCGGCGCGGGGGTCAGCGGAATCGATGGCGACAGCCGCGGCGGAGCCGCCACCACAGTCTCCAGAGGCATCGGAATGGGAACAATTGGGGGTTCAGCCGAATGAGCATCTTCCGCATCGGTCTTCCACCGGGCGGAAGGCAATCGCCTGACTCCCGGCACCTCCTCGTGCGGCGTTTCCCCGTAGGCGTAGGGCTCTTCGTAAGCCGGCGGCTCTTCAATCACTTCCGAGGTCACGAGCAAATTGTCGGAAGAGAGCTTCCCTTCCGCGGCAAGTTTGATTCGAAGTTGGTCGTCATAGGGCGCTTTTTTCTCGGCCTGCAACAGGCAGAGCTTGGCCATCGTCAGCTCTTTGAGAATCTTTTGGGAGAGGGCCGAGTGCTTGCCCGATTGAAACGTCCGCACGTGGGCCATCTGCCGCGTGGCTGCATTCTCGATGACGTCCGGGTCGTCCTCGAAATGAGCAATCCCCAGTAGCCGATAATGGTTGGGAGGCTGGTCCTTGGGAGGAATGCCCAGCCACTTGCGATAGGGATCGAAAGGCTCGGACATAGTGGCGACTGCCTGGGCGTGCTGCAGAATCATGACTGGGTCGCCTTTCATTATCACCAGGACGGGGGAAAGTGACAAGCGCATTACGCGCGTCTGGTCCTTTGGGATCAATCTCACAAGTCGCGAAATGCCAAGGCATTAGGGCGGACTTTGTACCGCTTCACGGGAACTGGAGGAGGCGCTCACCCGGATCGGCTGCACTTAGATAATGTGGCTGCCAGGCGGCGGGATGTGACAGCGCAAGGCCTGGTTATCGGCCCATCCTCAAGATGAAGACGGCTGAAGAGTAATTCCGTTTTGAACAGCGGTTGGCTTCAGCTCCACCACGGTCACGTCGGACTGGCGCTGAAACTGCCGGCGGACCGCAGGGTCGCTTGGCAGCACGAAGAGCCGAAACGGGCGTCGAGGAGAATGGCGCAGTCCCGTGGTGAACGACACGCTCAGCCGTTCTTCCAAGGGAATGAGTTGCCACAAGGCGGAAAAGACCGAGCCCGCGGGAAGCACAGAGGCCAGGCCGACAGATGAACTTTCGAGGACGGCAGCCGCCAGATTGGAGAGCGGCTCCGGTCCCAGTTGCTCGAGCATTTGCTCGAGGTTGTCGAGGTCGGCTTCCCCAGCCCTGCCGACCAGTGGAATGGAACGCAGCCGTGGCGGCACCTCGTCATGAGTGGCAGCGCGGCCGGCGGCTTCGATGACGCGGAGGATCAGAAATGGATTGTTCTCAAACCGCGAGAGTGCTTCCCGTGGCAGGACGAACATCTGCGTGTAAATCCGCGCTCCCGCCCGGCTGCTGTATTCGGCTCCGGCGGAACTCGTCAGCGAGAGGCAAAAATGGTCAGGCCCCAGCGGATGGAAGTTGACGCTTGGCTCTTCGGTCGATTCATCCAGCAGCGAATCGTGGGCCGGCCCCCAGGAGGTCAATTCCCTGGCCAATTCGTCATCGATCCCGTCGCTCGTGGCCGCCAATTGATAACCCGCAATTCGCTGGCCGCGCAAGGAAGTGAAAATGGCCTGGGGAATACGCATGAAATGGTGGGGTAGGCTTCCAGCCTGCCCGGCAAATACTTTCTGGGCCGGCTGGAAGCCTGCCCCACCCCACTACGCCGCCAACTCTTCAACCAGCCAGCGAAACGGCTCGACGATGCCACGGGGTTCAATCCGCAGTGGCACATGGACCCGACCAAAATGGCCGCTGCGGAAGGCGCTGGCCCCCGCTACACCCACGCCAAAAAAACGATGCTTCGGCAGCCGCTCACGGCACTGCTGGTACAGCCCCGGCGAGTGCTGGCGGGCAAAGGTGTGCGGATCTTCAAAACAGTTTTCACATTCGTCAGCCTTGGTGAAGACCACCGAAACCGGCCGTGATCCCCAGGACTGTTTGGTCTCGCACTTCAACTCGCAGAGATAGCTGATGAGCTTCATGGTCTGAAAATCCTCTTCGGATTCTCCCCGCCCGAGGCGGGCGGCATCGACCATCACCAATACGCCGGAGCATTTGGCGAGAAACGCCCGCACGACGGGATAGGTATGCGGATGTTCGACCTCTTCCATCAAGGCTTCACCCGCCAGGTCCGGCAGAATGAGCTCCACGGGCCGATGTTTGCGACGGAGAACCTGGCAATGGACCCAGTTCCAGCGATCGGGCTCGCTGGGAGTCTTGGGAGGGAATTCACAGCGCGACAGGGCTGACATGGTGGTCTGTTGCAGGCCAATGGAGAAGGCACCGCGAGAGAGCATCTGCATCGGCTCCAACTGCCGCGAGAGCATGTCGGTGAGCATCCCCAAATAAACCGTTTTGCCGGCACCCGAAGGGCCAATGGCGGCAATCATTTTGGGGTGGAGTTTTTGAGAGGTTGCCTGGTGTGCCAGGGCCATGGGTGCGAAGCAATGGCGGCAGAGCTCGGCGTCGAAATTGTTGCCGCCGCCGCAAATGTAACAAGGTGCCGACTCCGCGTATTGCGACAACCGGTAGGAATCGAGCAGGACCACGCCGCTGGCTCTCATGATGACACCTCTTGTTCGCTCTCGACATGGTTCTCGAGACCCGGTTCGCAGATTTCTTCATCGGCGACGACCGGAGGAAGATCTTCGTTCTGTTCAGCCACATCGCTGAATCCGACGGCGCAACGAAAGCCAATGTTGTGCTTGCGGGCGAGCGGGCTGTCGCCCGACTGGAACTGGCACTGGGCCTGAGCGTCAAAGTAGGTATCAAAGGCTCCGCCGCGGAGGCTTTTAAGCGGAATGTCGGATTCCAATCTGACCGCAGTCGGCTCCCAGACGCCGAAGTTGGTGCTGGTCCACTCCCACACATTCCCAACCATTTGGCGTACGCCCCCCACGCTCGCTCCTTCGGCATGCTGCGTGACGGGGATGGTGCCCCCTGGACCGCTTCCCCACAGATTCGCGAGAGTACGATCCATCGCGTCTCCCCAAGGGAACTTTCGCTGCATCAAACGCGAGCCCTCCGCCGTCACCGGCCAGGCGGCAGCTTTGACCCACTCGGCATCACTGGGCAGCCGTTTGCCGGCCCAGCGGGCATAGGCCGAAGCTTCAAACCAGGAGACGCCGATGACCGGATGGTCTTCCTTTCCCGCGGAATATCGGCCGTTTTCCCACTCCCGCGGACCGGATTGGCCCGTACGATCGACGAATTGCAGCATCGCCGGCCAGATGTCTTCATCCCACAAAGTGAGCTGTTCATAACCGCCGGCATCGACAAACTTCTGGTACTCGCGGTTGGTGACTGGGAAGCGGTCAAGATAATGGCCCTCGACATCCACATTCTTTTCCACCTTGTGGCGATTCTCGTCCGCCACGTCGTCCACGCGCGTGGACCGCATGACCACCGTCCCTTCCGGCACCACTGCCATCGCGCCATCCAGCACTTCGTGGGCGAATTCAAACTGCTCTGCGGAAAGGTTTTCGGCAATCTCTGGCCGGAGCAACAGCGCGTAACGACCCTGGGACAGCATCTGATCCACCAGGCTTCCCTCGCAGTTTCCGGAAATGACGCAGCTACTTGTCTCGGCCAACGTCGCTTCTGCAATTGGATACGCCTCTGGCAATGGCTGCCGGAAGAAGCGAGCCAGCGGGTGTCGGGCCTTTGCCCCTCGAGACAGCGGCGCTGCGAGCCCTGCCAGACAGAGCAGGGCCGCCAGCCCTCCGGCCATGACCACGCCATGCTGCTGCGACCATCCGGCGGCCACGCAGGCGAACGCTCCGCTCCCGACGAGCAGCAACAGAAGGATGCGATAAACTGCAGTCATTAGGCCACCTCAATTCACTTCTTTTTCCGCCGCTGGGCGATGTCTCGCTGCAGCTTGGCGAACTGGGCCATTACGGAATTCACGACGGGATTAGCGGGTTTGGCGGAGTTTTGTTCGGGAACGGAAACGGGGACTGGGGATGGTGCCGAATACTGTTTTTCCGCGGGGGGTTCATGGTGCGCGGCTGGTTCGGAAGTCTCTGACACTTGCTGGACAAACCGCCCTCCTTGCTCGGCGATGAGTACTCGCAGTTCCTTCAGTTCGGCATTCACTTCCGACTGCTGGACAGCCAGTTCGCGCTTCTGGCGAGTCACGGTTTCCTGCAAATCGGCGCTGCGGGCCCGGACCAGCTCCAATTCCACTTCGAGCTCCTGCCGCTCTTGCTGCAGGGACTTGAGCTGGGTGACTTCCGGCGGATTTGGTTGCAGATCCTGAATGCGCTCATGGAGAGCCGCAAACTGCTCAGAGAACTGCGCGGTGAGCGCCTGGAGTTCTTCCTGAGGGGCGAGCGCAGCCTCCGGACGATTGACGAACTCAGCTTGCATCGCGCGTAATTCTGCCAACGCGAGCATGAGCTGGTTCTCTTGCTGCTGGAGCAGCTCTTGCTTGAGAATCTCCAACTCCGCCTGGGTGACTTCCGGCGGATTTGGTTGCAGATTCTGAATGCGCTCGTGGAGAGCCACAAACTGCTGAGAGAACTGGGCTGTGAGCGACTGGAGGTCTTCCTGAGGAGCGGGCGCAGCCTCCGGACGATGGACGAACTCGGCTTGCATCGCGCGTAATTCCGCCAACGCGAGCATGAGCTGGCTTTCTTGCTGCTGGAGCAACTCCTGCTTGAGAATCTCCAACTCCGCAGCCGTGGTTGGATTGGGCTGGGAAGCCGCCAGTTGTTCTTGGAGGAGACTGAACTGCTCGGCAAACCTATCGGAAAGGCCTTGGAGTGAATCCGCGGACAAAACCGCGACAGGGGGCGTCGTTGGCTCTCCATTGCGCGATTGGCTGGCCTGGTTTTCCGCAGCTTTCAATCGTTCCAGCAGAGTGGCTCGTTCCACTTGCAGTTCCGTGATTTGATGCCGGAGGCCGTTGAGTTCGGGAGTGAAGTCAGGTGCCGCCACTGTCTCGGGACGATTCGCCAACTCCGCGCGAAGGTGGCGCAGCTCGGCGAGCGATTCGCTCAAAAGCGTCTCCTGCTGCTCAAGTTGGTGCGACATCCTGGCCGATTCCTTCCGCTGCTCCGCCAGTTGGCGACCGCGATCGGCAAGATGGCGGCGACTCTCCTCGAGTTCATCAGCCTTGGCTTCGAGTTCCCCTCCCAAGCGTTCCAAATCCGCAAACAGCTCTTGCGTGAATTGCTCCAAGGACGAACATTCTTCGCGGAACGCCCCGGCCGCGCTGTGGAGCGGCAGCCAGGAGGAAAGGGGCATAGAGGTTTGGAGCGTGGCGTTCACAGTTTCGATACTGCCGTTCATGGAGTTTTACGCGGAGAAGTGTCTGATTCGCCCCTTCCCGAAAATTCGGGATTGCTCCGCGCGGCACTGGCCTGGTGGTCAGGCAGTACCATCGGAAACCTAGGTCACGGAAAGTCGCCAGGCAAATCGAAACCAGCGGTGCACTTCCCGAGGACGCCCTTTGCCAATTGTGTCGATTGTGCCATCCTGGGGCGATGTCGAAGAAGAAGAAAAAGCGCCCTCAGCCTGCGCCACGGGCCACGACGTCCCCTCCAATGACGCCCACTGGCGAAAGCCGGCCGTCCGTCGCAATCACAGTCGCTTGGATGCTCTCGCTTCTCGTCACTCTGGCAGCCGAGGTCATCGCCATCCCAGCGGTCATCATTTCGCGGGCCAATCCGCAGCCACCCGGCGAGGGAATATCGACTGTCCATGTCGCGGACCTGTTTCTCTTTCTCTCCCTCGTCACAGGCCTGGTCACGGCGGGGCTGGTGCCGCTGGTTTACCGGGTGCGTGTCGTTCCCCCTCCGCAATCCATCGTTGTCACAGCCTTGGTCGCGGGAGCCATTCCGCCGATTACAATGGTCCTACGCTGGCTGCTTTGACCTCCAACCCTTTGAAAGAAACGCCCAATGGACGGTCGCGATAAGAAACGCCTGGAAATCATCAAGCAGAAACTGCAGAAGCTCAAGCAGCAGTTGGCCGGTGCCAAGAAGCAAGACGACGAGCCTGGCGAAGTGCAGGGGCTAGAAAAGGAGATTGCTGCCCTCGAAGCCGAAGCGGCGAAGCTGCGGTGATGAAGTAGGATGATGCCCTTCAACCATTTCAACCGGCAAGTCTTATCTACTCCTTACATTTCCACGCTGCCGGTTATACGGATGGGCCATCCTTTGGCGGACGATCCCGCAAAGCTGTTACCTGCGTCACCACGCTCCGATGAGACCAAGAGGGGCAAGCACGGGAACGGATTTCCGCTAGCGATTTCGCCCCCATTGCTGCCTGACGCATGGACCGCGCTATGGATGGCCGAGGTTTTCGTTGCTTTCTCCTGGCGACCATCGGCCTGACAGTCCTGGCGAGTTGCGCCATTGCGGAGGACGAGGTCAGGAGACCCTCGCCTCCTTCACTGCGGACCTCCACCTACGGACCCATTGCCAGGTTGCCGGCGGTTGACGACGATTTGCTCCTTCCAGAAGTTCCCCCCGAGCGAGAGCCGACGAAAGCCCGTTTGCCCCTCGTGGAGGAATCTGACGACGACCTCTTAACTCCCAAGCCTCACGCGCCGCATTCCGTCAAACCAAGGGCACCATTAACCGGCGAAGAGAATAGCGCAAGGCAAGTCCCGCCCGGTGTCGATCCGCACGCCGCCTGCTTTTCCACCACAAATTACCCGTCTGCCGAGACGTGCGCGGAGTGTCACAAGCAAATCTATGACGAGTGGCGAGTCTCCTCGCACGCGTATGCTGCCATTTCGCCCATGTTTCACAAGTTCGAGCAGACCATCACGGAGCTCTCGCGGGGTACTGTCGGCTATTTCTGCATGCGCTGCCATGCTCCGATCGCCACCATTGAGGAATATCCACGGCACCTCCCTATCATCGATGCTCCCCAGGTTTATCGCGAAGGAGTCACCTGCGTGGCCTGCCACCGCGTGGCGGAGCGTTACGGCCGAGTCAATGGCGAACGGCGGATTGAACCAGGAACCATCAACGACCCAGTCTTCGGCACATTGGGCGGGGAGGGCATTCGCGAGGTCATCGCCAAGAAGGATTTCTACAAGGTAAAGCCCAATCCCGAGGACAAAGGTCCGGGGACGCCCATTCATCGCGAAGCTATCCAATTCGAGCAGCTCAACCAAAGCTCGTTTTGCGCGTCATGTCACCAGGTGACCGTCCATCCGGGCATCGCGCTGGAAGTCGTCTGGGCTCAATACCGCGCATCGCCCGCGAAAAAGTGCGGCGTCTCCTGCCAGGATTGCCACATGGGAAAGGTCCCTGGCGTTGCCAGCGGCTATGAGATCGGCCCCGCGGCCATCATGGACGGCAAAGCGGTCAATACCAAGCGCAAGCACTCCAACCACGCGTTTTATGGACCCGGTTCTTCGATCGCTCACCCGGGCATTTTTCCGCAGAACAAAAAGGCCGCGCGCTGGTCCGCCGATGCGTGGCTCGCCTTCGACTATCGGGCCGGCTGGGGAACCGAGAGATTTGAAAAGCAGCTTGAGAAGGCCGGCAGCGGGGCGATTCCCTTTCCGCCGGAATGGAAAAATGTCGACGACCGGATGGATGCCGCCGAGGTTCTCAAGGAGAACTTTGCCCTCCTGCAAAAGAAAGACGAGTGGCGAAGCCAGGTGATGGAGAACGGCATGAAGATTGAAGGGCCGTTCTTCAATTCCAGCCGCGCGATCGGACAGGACCTCAAGTTCGAGTATGTCGTCGTCAGCACCAACGGCGGACACAACACTCCTTCCGGCTCACTCGGTGCCCAGCCGCAGCTTTGGCTGAATGCCGTGTTGACGGGGCCGCGCGGCGAGCGGATTTGGGAGTCGGGCTACCTCGACGGCAATGGGGACATCGCGGACCAGCACTCGTTGGAAGTCCGGGCCGGCACCATCCGGCGCGATGCTCAGCTCTTCAACTTGCAAACCAAGTTCCTCACCACCAACGTCAAGGGAACCGACCGCGAAATGTATCTGCCGGTCAACGTCGATGTCGATCCGCTTCCGTTTCTCAGACCCGGCACTCTTCCCATTACGGTCCTCAACCACCCGCCGCTGATTCGCATGGAGGCCCACTCCATTGCTCCTTACGGCAAGCGGGGGGCCAGATACCACGTCCCCGGCGAGCTGCTTTGCCAGCCGGGCCGTTATCGGCTCTCGGTCCGGATGCGAAGCCGGATGGAGCCGATTTACTTCATGCGATTCTGCAAAGCGACGCCGGACATGGAGCTGGCGATGAACGAAAAAATCCTCGATGTCCATGCCTATAGCGTGGAGTTTGACGTGCGGTAACTATGCCTCGCGCATTTCATCACACTTGCCTGACGTTCGCTGCACAGGGGGCGATTCTGATCGCCGCGGTGGCTGCCGTCGCGGCTGCGCGAGGTGAAGATTACGATGACGCTGAAATCCGACGATTGCCGCCAGTGGTGGAACAGACGCCCAGCGAAGAGCTCCCCCCTCCCGGCCAGCCGTTCCTCGGAGACGCTCCTGGTGCGGATCCGGCCGCTACCATTGCACCTTATTCGCCACTCGATTTCAGCCCGGAGTCCTATTCGTATATTCCGGGCGACGAGGAAAACTCTGCGGACGCCACTTACCGCTCCAAACATCCGGTCGGGGTTCAGCGCACATGGGTCGAATGGGGACGCGGCTTTTATCTGCCGGGGCAGTACCCCGCGGGTGGAACTCTGTTCGGCTCGACGAACCTGACGCTGCCGCATTTTCTGGTCTACGGCGATCTCCGCACCGTGTTGGCATCCAACCAAAGCAACGACATCGACACCAACGTCTGGGCCACCAAGCTGCAACTGGAAACCGACTGGAAAATCACCGCGACCGAGCGGTTCCACGCCCTGTTCACGCCGCTCAATCGCCTCAACGATGTAACCCGCTTGCAGCATCAAACCGGCCAGGGAACAGAGTTTTTCGATGTCTTCAACGCCAATCCCACCACTGCCTTCTTCGAAGGAGATGTCGGGGCCATCTTCGGCGGAATGCGCGGAATCGATTCGCCGTTTGAATTGCCCATCACCGTTGGCCTCATTCCACTGTTCTTTCAAAACGGCGTGTGGATGAACGACGCCATCGCCGGCGCAGCCGTGAACATTCCCGCTAGGAACAGCCCGCTGCTCGACTGGCCGAACTACGAAGTCACCTTCTTCTGTGGCTTTGACCAGGTGACCAGCGACGCCTTCTGGGGGGACAACCAGGCGGCGGATGTATTTGGCACGGCAACATTCATTGAAGCTTATGGCGGCTACATCGAAACCGGCTACGCCTTTTTGAACGACGACACCACCAGAGATCACAGCTACCACAATCTGACGGCGGCGTTCACCAAGCGGTACTTCGGCCGGGTTTCCAACTCGGTCCGGGGGATCGTCAACTTCGGCCAGGACGGCGTGAGCCCGCAAACGGCCGACGGCCTGCTGCTTTTGATGGAGAATTCTCTCATCACCCGTGACGAGCAGCACCTGGTCCCCTACTTGAACCTGTTCGCCGGCTACGGCTCGCCGCAGTCGGTCGCTCGCGGGGCGGCAGCCGGCGGTGTGCTTTCCAATACGGGCATCTCGTTCGAAATCGACAACATCACCAACTATCCCACACTCGACGCCACCGGCCACAACGCCTGCGGCGGAGCCCTGGGCCTCGAACTCCTCGGCCCGGAGTTCTATTACCAGTTCATCGTGGAAACCGCTTACGTCCACGTCTACGGCAACCCAGCCGACCGCCTCGCCGTTGGCGACCAGGCCTCCATCAGCGGGCGCTTTCAAATCGCGCTCAGCAAATCGGTCATCCTCCGCACCGATCTGATCTATGGGGCGCTCAAAAATGCGCCGGATATCCTGGGTGGCAGGGTGGAGATTCGGCATAAGTTCTAGCGAACGGCGACTTGTCCTGAATCACCCAAACTCGGTGGCAATCCGAGCCGCAAACGGCTATCATATCGACAGACGCTTATGGAACTGTTCCGTTAGCGCCCTGGGGAGATTTCGTGATGCGAAGCCCGCTGTCGAAGAAACTGCGCGGTGGTTGGCTTGGGAACCCGATGTTCGCACTCGCTATGGTTCTGGCGCAGGCCTGCGCGGCGGACGAGCTGTTGCCCCCCGATAAGCCGGTGGAAGAGGCCATTGACCATTACCTGGATGTCCGGCTAGCGAAAGATGGCGTGACGGCAGCAGCTCAGGCGAATGATGCGAATCTGCTGCGGCGGACGATGCTGGATTTGGTCGGGCGGATTCCGACTGCCGCCGAGGCGAAGGCGTTTGTCGCATCCACCGACCCAGGCAAGCGGGTCGCACTCGTGGATCGGCTCATGGCTTCTCCCGCCTACGTCCGGCAGCAGACAGCGGAGCTCGACGCAATCCTCATGCGGGGGACGAATCAAAGCCTCAAGGAATACCTCGCCACGAGTCTCGAAAAGAATGTTCCGTGGGACCAGATGTTTCGCGAAATGGTTGTCGGGCAGGAAGGGGACGCCGAGCAGAAGGGGGCCATCAAGTTCGTTCGCTCGCGGGCCAAGGACACCGACAAATTGACAACCGATGCCGGTGTGCTTTTCTTCGGCGTCAACGTGAGCTGTGCCAAGTGCCACGACCATCCGCTGGTGCCGACCTGGACGCAGGAGCATTATTTTGGCATGAAGAGCTTCTTCAGCCGCACCTATGACGTGGGGGAGTTCATCGGCGAAAAGGAATACGGCATCGTCAATTACAAAACCGTGCAGGGGGAATCGAAGGACTCCCGACTGATGTTTCTGACCGGCGAGGTGCTGACAGAACCGGAGAGCAAGGAGCCCGACGACAACGCCAAAAAGGAAGAGAAGAAAAAGCTTGAAGAGCTGAAGAAGGGCAAGCAAGCTCCACCGGCAGCTACGTACAGCCGCCGGGCCCGGCTTGTGGAGATTGGACTTAAGGAAGGGACGCAGCCGTACTTCGCCCGGGCCATTGTGAACCAACTTTGGAATCGGCTGATGGGGCGCGGGATGGTGATGCCGCTCGATCAGATGCACGATCAGAACGTGCCGAGCCATCCGGAGCTTCTCGCTTGGCTTGCCCGTGACATGCAGACGCACAAGTACGACCTGCGGCGGCTGATTCGCGGCATCGCGCTGAGCAAAGCCTACAGTCGCACGAGCGAATGGGATGGGTCGAAAGAGCGGCCGTCTGACGAGCTGTTTGCCATCGCCATCGTTCGGCCGCTCACGCCCTGGCAATACGGCACCTCGCTCCGCGTCGCTGTCGCCAGCCCGGAGTATTTTTCTTCCGACTTGAAAGAGGACGAGTTCGATAACCGGGTGAAACAGATGGAAGGGGCCGGGCGGAACATCGCCGGCTCGCTGGAATATCCGGGAGATGATTTCCAGGTGAGCGTGGATGAGGCTTTGCTCTTCAGCAACAGCGACAAGGTCAAAAATGAGCTGCTGCGGGACGGCAAAGAAATGCTTTCCACGAAGCTGACCGAGACGAAAGAACGGCGAGAAGCGATGGATACGGCGATTTGGAACATCTATTCCCGCCCGCCGGCCGATGAAGAACTACAGGCCCTGGAGCAGTTCTTGCACAAGCACGAAGACCAGCCGGCCCAAGCCTGGAAGCAGGCTATCTGGGCAATGTTGACGAGCGGAGAATGCCGGTTTAACTACTGAGTGAGTAGTGAGTGGTGAGTAGTGGTTAGAAAGGAAGTGGGTACATGCAATCTGAAATCCGAAATCCTAAATCTGAAATTGCTTCCCGTCGGATGTTCCTCGGCGCAGCTGCCGGACTTACTTTCGCCGCGGACATGACGGTGCTCAATGCGCTCAAGAGTCCCGTGCTTGCCAACGAATTGAAGAAGAACGACAAGCGGGTGATCCTGCTGTGGCTGGCGGGCGGCGCGAGTCAACTGGAGACGTTTGATCCCAAGCCGGGTCGACCGACGGGTGGGCCGTTCAAGGCAATTCAGACTTCCGTCCCCGGAGTGCAGATATGCGAGCTGCTGCCGAAACTGGCGGATCGCATCGGAAAATACACCGCCATCATCCGCGGCGTGGACACTGGCAACGGCGACCACGGCAGCGCCGCCCGGATGATGCACCTGGGCCGCCGCGATGAGCCGAGCATCAAGTATCCGGACCTGGGGGCGGTGATTGCTCGCGAACTCGGAAAGGCGGACAGCCAGGTGCCCGACTACGTCAGTTTCTATACGGCGACAGAGGGGCGCGGCAACGCGATCAGCCAATCGGGATTTCTGGGTGCCCGCTACGGCGCGATGTTCCTGACCGAAGGGAACTCGCCGCCAAACCTCCGCCGCCTCGAGGAAATCACCGATCTCGATCATCAGGAGCGGGCCGATCTGCGGAAGCTCCTTTCCGACCGCTTCGCCCGCAGCCGGCAGTCGGCGTCTCTGTCCAGCCACAACGAAGCCTATAGCCGCGTCCGCGGCCTGATGGCCAGCGAGAAGCTGTTCGACCTCTCGCAAGAGCCGACTCCCATGCGGGACAAGTACGGGCCGACGCTCTTCGCCGAGCAGTGCCTGATCGCCCGCCGCCTGGTGGAAGCTGGCGTGCCGTTCGTCAAAGTATCGCGGGCCTGGTGGGACAGCCACGGCCAGAATTTCGAGACGCATCTGGAGCTCGCCACGGAGCTCGACCATGTGATGAGTACGCTGCTGGATGATCTGCAGGAGCGGGGGCTGCTCGACCACACGCTGGTCATCACGCTGTCCGAGTTCGGCCGCACGCCGCAAATCAACGCCAGCCTCGGCCGCGACCACTTCGCCAGCGCCTGGAGTGTTACCCTTTCCGGCTGCGGGATCAAGCGGGGCAGCGTGCACGGCAAGAGCGACGAAGCGGGAAACACGGTCATTGAAGGCAAAGTCGGCGCGGCTCAGATCTTCGCCACGATCTTCCAGGCCCTCGGCATCGACCACCAGAAGAACTACCACGTCGGCTCCCGGCCGTTGCCACTGACCGACCCAGGGACTCAGCCGATTCGGGAAGTGCTGGCGTAAGGGGATACTGACCATCAACCATATAGAACTCCTTTACTCATGATTGAACCCCAGTATGCCTTTGATCGCCGACAGTTTTTGCGCGTGAGTGCCGCGGGAGTCGTAGGGGCTTCGTTGCCCTTTGTCGTGCGTCGCGGTGCTGCAGCAGATACTGGGTCCGGACGGGCCAAGTCGGTGTTGCTCGTGCTACTCAGTGGCGGGCCGAGCCAGCTCGATACGCTCGACCCCAAGCCGGATGCGCCGGCGGAAGTGCGAGGGGAGTTTTCGGCGATTGGAACGACAGTTCCTGGAGTCAAGGTCTGCGAACATCTCCCCAAGCTGGCGCAACAGATGGGGCGTTGGTCCATCGTTCGCTCGCTGGCCCATCGGGAGCAGAATCATCTGTTGGCCACGCACGTGGCGCTCACCGGCCGGCCGACTCCGCTGCCGCGGGGGGCGAGCGATCTGGACCGGGTCGAGACTCGCAACGACTTTCCCAATTTCGCCGCCGCGCTCGATTTTCTCCGCCCTTCACAAGGCGGAATTCCCACCGGGGTTTCGCTGCCGAACTACTTGATTGAAGGTCCGTTGACGTGGCCCGGCCAGCATGCCGGCTTTTTGGGAACCAGGCACGATCCCTGGCAGATCCGCCGCGATCCCAACGACCCGAATTTCAAAGTGGATGCGTTGAGCCTACAAGAAGGCGTCACCGTACCTCGGCTGCAATCACGGCGCGAGCTCCTGGAGACTTTCAATGGCGGCAACTCGCCTCTGGCGGGAAGCGGCCGCGCCGCTTCGCTTGGCGAGCAGCAGCAGGCGGCCTTTTCGCTGCTGACCTCGGCTCGCATGGCCACAGCCTTCGAGCTGGGACAGGAGCCAGCAGCCGTGCGGGATCGCTATGGCCGCAACAAGTTCGGGCAGTCGCTCATGCTGTCCCGCCGCTTGATCGAAGCCGGCGTGCCGGTTGTGCAGGCCACGATGGGAATCGTGCAGACTTGGGATACGCATGTGGACAACTGGGGCAAGCTCAAGAACACGCTGCTGCCGCAACTTGATCAGGGACTGACGGCGCTGATGGATGACCTGGCGGCATCGGGGCTGCTGGATCAAACGCTGGTCGTTGTGATGGGAGAGTTCGGACGGACCCCGAAGATTTCGACGCTCCCCGGCGAAAAGATCCCCGGCCGCGACCACTGGTCGGCAGCATACTCGGCGCTCTTTGCCGGCGCGGGCGTCCGTGGCGGCCAGGTGATTGGACAAACGGATTACAAAGCCGCCTACCCGATCACGACAGCCTGGTCCCCAGCCGACATTTGCACGACGATCTACGATGCGCTGGGGGTCAGCCCGGACGCGATTTTAAAAGATCCGCTCGACCGCCCGCACCATTTGCTGAACGGCGCAGTGATCTCGCCGCTCTACTCGGGAGCGAGTACCTGAGATTTCCAACCGCCCAATTCGAAACAGAGTTTCGCACATGCCCCTCCCCACCACTCTCAAGCTCCTCAAAGACCATTCCCGCCAGGAAATCTTGTTCGGCCTTGCCAGGATCCCTTCTTCCAGCCGCTTGTTTCTCGGTGCGTCGGACGGCAAGGTCTATGACGTCGATGTGTTGGCGGAAAAGCCCGAGTGGAAGGCGCTGGAAGGGCATTCGAGTTACGTGACCGGCGTGGCTTTGGCCAACGGCAATCAGACGCTCATTTCGGGCGGGTATGACGGAAAACTGATCTGGCGCAAGGTGGAAAGTGGCGAGGTGATTCGCACCATCGAGGCCGCGCACAGCAAGTGGATTCGCAAGGTCCTCTCTTCCCCCGACGGCAAACGGGTGGTGAGCATCGGCGACGACATGGTCTGCCGCGTGTGGGATGCGGAATCGGGAGACAAACTCCACGAGCTCAAGGGGCATGAAGAGAAAACGCCGAACCACTTTCCCTCGATGCTCTATGCCGCCTGCATCTCGGCGGATAACCGGCTTTTGGCAACGGGAGACAAGGTTGGCCACGTGGTCATCTGGGACCTAGCCGCGGGAAGCAGGTTAGCAACTCTCGAAGTTCCGGGGCTCTACACCTGGGACCCCAAACAGAGGATTCATTCCATCGGCGGCATTCGGTCGCTGGCCTTTTCACCCGATGGGCAGAAGCTGGCGATTGGTGGCATCGGGCACATCGGAAACATCGATCATCTCGATGGTCCCGCCCGCGTGGAGCTCTTCGCCTGGGAGAAGAGCGAAAAGCTCCACGAGTTTCTAGGCGACGGGAAGGGACTGGTCGCGAGCCTCGCCTTCGGCCCGGACGGCAAATGGCTTGTCGGCGCGGGAGGGGACAACGGGGGCCTTGTGCAGATCTACGACCTTGAAGCAAAAAAGGTCGCCAGGTCCGAGAAAGCCCCGATGCACATCCACGCGCTCGCTTTGGTCGAAAACGCCGAGACGCTCTTCGCCTGCGGCCACAACAAGGTCGCAGTCTTTGAGCTCAAGGCTTGATGGCTTAGCTGGCCGCTGGCAGGGCGGTCGAGATCGTGTTAAACGTGTCGTTGGCGCGGGTGCCGATCGTGGTGATCGTTCCCAAGCAGACAACGACGATCAGGGCGAGCATCACGGCATATTCCACCGCGGTGGGGCCGTCCTCGGAAACGAGCAAGTGGCGTGCGCGGAGCAGCAGAGCATTCATAGAAACCTCCCCATAGGCCCGCGAAAGCAGCCGTTGGTTGCTGACGCGAAGCGAGAAATGAAATGAGCGGCGCTGGCCGCCCGTGGACCAAAACCTCATTCCTCGGCCAAACCCTTCGGCAACTGGCTGTCCTTGATTCGAACGAATCCGGACCCTGTAGTTTTGCGTCCCGGCCTTGCGACCGGTTTGCCGTTTTCGAGGATGGAGGTCAGCAAGCAGCCGGCGTGACTCGCCGCAAACCGTTGCTTTGTCTGGACAAAAGAAACACTACGTCAACCTGCGCGATAGTCAAATGGCCGCGCAGAAAAACCTCACACCGTCGCGACTACGTCTCGCGGCTGCATGCGGCTTTCGGCAAGAGCCGTATTGGCATTAAGGACGAGCGTGAGCGTCCAGCGGCCTTGGGCGTCGCCGAGGACTTGCCAGTGGGGATACAGGCAGACCGACTGATGGACCAACTCGAAGCCCCCTTCCGACTGGCTTACCGTCTCGATCGGGAACGCCCAGAGGTCTGTCGGCCGGTTCGCTGTCAATTGCACGTCAATGCCGAGCCACTCATCGGTCAGGCCAAGTTTCTGAATCCCCTTCAGGTCGAGCTGGCTGCCGAGTTGCCCGAGCCGCTGGCCATCCAGGTCATGGAAGTAACGATCCTCCGCGCCGGATGGAAGTCCCGCCAGATTGAGCTCTACGGCAAAGTGGAGAGCTTCGCCGAGCGGCAAGTTCTCCAGAAGGTAGACGATTTCCAGCGCCGGGCTACGCGACACCATCGTCACCCCTTTGGTGATTTTGATCTCGCGGCCTTGCACGAGGCCCGTTCGCGATAGTTGCACCTGCACCCGATCTGCTCCGCGGCGAATCTTGGTGTCATAGATGCCGGTGAGGAAGTCGCCTCGCTGGACAGCATCATTTCGGGCGACCTGTTCCAGCGTAGTGTTCTCCGCAAAGAAATGATCGAGCAGACTCTTCCGCGGCGACTTGTCGTATTGCAGGCGCTGCTCTAGCCCTGCTTGCTTGAAAACAACCCGGTCGTGGATGCTGGCGACGTTGCCATTGCCGTTGTTCGCGCCACCGAGAACCTTTTTGTGATAAGCTTCCGGCCGCCGCGTCAACGTCGCGAGCAGGTTGTGGCAGATGGTGCGGACGTCGAGCTCATACATCTGCCCGCCATTGGAAGGCGCGAACAGGCAGATGAGCTTGTCGCCGGCCAGACGGACTTCTTGACGCAGGTCAAAGTTGTAATCGTCCACGGTCGCTTCGACAAAGCCGCCCGTTTTGCCGATGGCTTGGTCCAACAGGTTTTCGCTGGCAATGAGCTGGTTGTAGACCGCGTTGCGCAAGTGCGGCAGATAGATTCCACCGAAGGCTCCGTGCCAATAGGGGCAATTGCACTGGCCGCGATAGAGCGACTGCCGGGCCAAGCGAAAGGCGTCCCCATCCACCCCTTGCTCAAGGGCCTGTTCGATGCGGCGGCTAGCCATCATCATGCGGGCGTACATCTCGTTGGCTTCGGGATACTTCACCTTGAAGTTCCGCCAAAAGCCGCCGCGAATGAACCGCTTGATGCGCGGCCAAAGCGGATCGTGCTCCAGATCGTGAACGACACTGTCATATTCCAGCTGCTGGCCGACCGGTAACGACCACTCCGTCATTTCCCGATAGCTGCCGTCGGGGAGGTAGACTTTGCCGATGGGCGGCACGTTTTCGACGGCGTCCGCCAGCGTGCTCAGCTGCAGCCAATCGCGATTGGCAAGCAGCGCCTCGAAAAACGTCCGCAACCAGCCATTTTCATAGACATGCTTTTTGGTATCGGGCCAGGTGCCGAACTTTTCGCCATCATCGCCAAAGACCACTACCGCATTTAAGTGCCTCTCGGCAATGCCTCGCAAATAATCAATCGAGTTTTGCGGCGACTGGAAGGGAATGGTATAGCGAAGCGTCTCGCTGCCGGGAAAAATCGTCAGCAGCTTGCCGTCGTCCTCGGTCAGGTAAGAGCCTTGAAGTTGGTCTTCCACGAGCCCGGCATTCTTGAAGTGGAAGTCGTCCAGAACCGTGTACTTCATGCCGGCCGTGGCCAGATCGCTCGTCAGCGACTGCTCCCAAACCCGCTCCGGCATCCACAGACCCTGCACGTGCGCACCGAGGCGGCTTTCGAGCCAGGCGGTGTAGCTTTCAATCTGGCCAATCCGATCCCGCGGGGGAATCATCGTCAGGATCGGCTCATAGAAGGGGCCGCCGATGATTTCAATCCGCCCGCTGCTGACCAGTCGGGCCAGCCGATCGACGTAGTCGGCGTGATGCTCGTCGAGCCATTCCATCAGCGGACCGCTGGTGTGCAGCGAAATCCGCAATTCGGCCGGATACGACTCGAACAAATCCAGAAACGGCAGATAGCTGTCTTGATACGCCTGCTCAAACACTCCGCCGAAGTTTCCCACCGGCTGATGGTTGTGCAGAACGAGGCAGAGGCGAAGCGGATTCATGATGCAAAAGTTAAGAAAGCGAGCCAACAATGAAACCAATGCCAGCGGGAAAGTGCTAGCAGACTATTCGCTGCGCAGTCCTCAGCATTTCACCCTACTATCGGCAGAATCGGTCTAGTTTTCCTGATTTTTGCACCCGTCAGGGAGAGGTCCGGAGCGTCTGGGCAGCCGCTTCGGGGCTGACGGTGTTGATGAAGATACCGGTGCTCCATTCAAAGCCCGCCACCTTCACAAGGCGGGGAAAAATTTCGATATGCCAGTCATACTGACGGGGAGAGGCAATGTCAAAGGGCGCGGGCCTTAAATAGTAGTTATAGGCGACCGGCCCGAGCGCACGTTCGATACGACCGATGATCTCACGCACAATCCCGGCAAGTTCTCCAAGTTCGCCAGATTGCAACTCGTCAAATGGCGATCCGGAATTCTCAGCCACTACGCAGACTTCGTACGGGAACCGGCTGGCGAACGGACAGAAGGCGACGTAGGAGTCCGATTGGACGACGACTCGCGTGCCAGCGGCTAGTTCTCCCTGAACAACCGCTCGCAGCAGGCTTCTCTCCGTGCGGCGAAAGTAGCTCTCCGCAATCGCTGCGTCCCGCTGGATGTTTTGCGGCAACTGCTCCAGCGCCATCAGTTGACTGTGCGAGTGCTCCATCGAAGCCCCCGCCAGCGGCCCCACATTCTTGAAAGCTTGCACGTACCTCGCCTTCCCCGCCGCACGATGGAAAGCGATCCGGTCCCGGTAAGCCCGAAAGAGCAACTCCGTCTCCGCCGGCGTCAGGTCCGTGAGGCTGACGACGTGCCGAGGCGATTCGATGATCACGTCGTGCTGGCCAAGTGCAGGAGCGGCTCGAAAGAGGCAGTCGTCGTTGCACTCGGGCCGATCAACGGGAGTGCACTCCGCCGCGGTAACTGCCGGATACTTGTTCGGCACCACCCGCACGGACCAGGCGTCCTTGGAACCACGGCTAGTGTACCGGACCAGCTCCTCGGGTGTCTCGTGTTCATTTCCCAAACAGAAGGGGCACGCCGCACTGTCACGGCGTGCTGGCTGGTCCAAGAATTCACTTGGCCGAGTCTGCCGCTCGCTGCTGAGGATAATCCATTCCCTCGTCAGCGGATTCTGGCGGTACTCGGGCATCGCTTGTAGTAACCCGCTTCAGCGGGTTTTCCGGAACTGGCTGAAGCCAGTTACTACGAGCCGCTAGAACTGGTACGAACTGCCGCAGCCGCAGGTCTTCTTCGCCGCGGGAATGTCCAGGTGGAAGCCGCTTCGCTCCAGCCCGTTGATGAAGTCCAGTTTGGCGTCCTCCAGGTACAACTCGCTCTTCTTGTCGATGACGACCGGAGCGCCGAAGAAGTCGTACTTGCTGTCGGCCTTCTCGTCGTAGGTCTTGTCGATCTGCAGGCTGCTGTTGTGGCCGCTGCACCCGCCGGCGACGAGCCGGATCCGCAGGAACGATTCGGGACCAGCGCTCTCGATGTATTTCTTGGCTTCGCTCGCGGCAGATTCGGTCAACGTAAGTGACATGCTTCTTACCCTTGTTTCAAACTGTTGGTTACAGCGGGAATTTTGACAACCGCCTATGTCTTAAATATACCACCCCGGAAGGATTAGGAAAGGTGGATTCTGGGGGAGAAAAGCGGGGGCCGAAAAGCAAAAAGCCCGCACGAACTGGCCATTTCTCAGCCCTGACCCCTCCACCTCAATTTGCCTCGTTTCGAGAAACCAGCGACCTCGCGAAGGCTCGGGCTCGCTGCAGGTCTTTTTCGCTGGGATGGTTGCGGTTAATTCCTCCGATCCAGGCCAGCGGACCGACCGTATCCCAGCCGCGGCAACTGAACTCGCCCACGACGTTGCACCCGCGAGACTTCAGGGATCCGCGGAGACTGGAATGGAACCAGGATCGCAGGAACGGAAGGCCGGCTGTCGAGAAGAGGAAAGCCTGACGCGGCTCTGGCGGCAGGCTCTTTGCCAGGCGGCAGAGCGAATCGGCATGGCGGGAAAAGTAGATTCCCGATCCCCAGCCGACCAGATCGTATTCGCCAAGTTGTCCCGCCCGGACTTCCTCGGGAGTCCTGATCGTCGCTCCGATTTCCTCCGCCATGGCCTCGGCGA
>SXGT01584278.1_pt1 | contig 24087 bp, 12 predicted proteins | sample 3176221 | NCBI WGS metagenome assembly SXGT01 (sample SAMN11356862, study PRJNA531348) | freshwater metagenome | isolation source: freshwater sample F1-120 | place: China: Fuxian Lake, Yuxi | collected 2017-12-25
CGCCGAGGTTAGTGTTGTATCCGCCGGGGAGGGCGTCTTTGTCTCGTTTGAGAGTCTGGTTGTCGACGTTCGTTTTGGCGTCGTCAAAATAGGGACTGGTGACCATGTATCCGAATTGTGTGTTACCGCCGGCGCTGTAGTCCTGGACGTGAAGACCGGTGCCGCGGCCTTCTTCGTATGCGACTTTGCCGGTCTTGTAGATGCTGGCCGCGCGGGTGGTTTGCCAGTCGGTGCCATCGAAGACGATGAGGATGACGTGCTTGCGACCTGCTTTGACAGCTTCGTGCTGGAGGTCGAAGATGTTCGTCTGATCCATGTAGATGGCATTTGGGTTCAGCGTGCCAGCAGAGACCTGACCGTAAAGGTGCGAGATTTTTTCTTCATCGCGATACAGGCTGTTGGTGCCCATGTAGTCTTCGAGTCGCTGACCTTTGGGAGCATTAACGGTGCCGAAGGTATAGACCGGGATCAGACGATTGGAGTGCGTGCCCCACAGTGTGTATTTGTCTTTTTCCCAACCCCAGTGGCCGACCTCGGACTGGTTGTTCTCGATGGCTTGAGTCTGCAGATCGCGGACGGGATCGTCGGCGAGAAGAGATGTCGAACAAAGCAGGAGAGCGCCGGCGGCGAGCAGAGATTTCATCAGTCAGCCTTTGGGTGGGTCAGAGACAGGCTATGTGGCGGGTGAGACTATTGTGGCCTTAGAATGTGCTACGTGAGGGACACATCGAAGCCGTGTGAGTGAGTTTTTGACGAATGTCGTTGAGACAATTGTCGGTGTGGCCATCCTGACATAACCAGCGGGATGTTTCAAGTTTGCGACAGGTCTGTTGCAGAGCTCCGCCTTGATTATGAGGAGGATTTTATCTTCGGAAGCCGGTTGCTCATGTTGGGGCTTCGATGCGTAGAAACACTGCTTCACCGTTATTCAGTGTCATGAGTCGTTTGCAGTGCGTGCACTCCCAGACGGAGCTACTGGTTGCCGCGTAGCGGATACGCATGATGGCTTGTTCTGCCATGGACGGATCGCTTATTGACTCGATTTCCTGATCGATCGTATCGAGTAACTGCCTCCAGTCGGGGCCCGTCATCCAGCAATACTTGCTGGAGTCCATGTTCGCAAAGACGAATTCTCCGCAGGGGCATTGAATCTTCATGTCGGACTTTCTGGGCATAAAAAAAGGCCCCCGTTGTATCAACGGGGGCCTTGAATTGTCTATCGTGATCAGGCATTAGGCGAGCAGTTTCTCGATCGGTTTCTCTGCATTGCCGATCGTGAAGGGGCGACCTTCTGGAGAGATGATTTCCAGGTCGTGGGGGATACCAAGAGTCGCTGCGATAGTGGCGTTGAATCCGCCGGGTTCGACGCCGTCTTCTTCGACGTAGAAGCCTTTGTCGTCGGTAGTGCCATAGACCTGGCCGACCTTGATCCCTGCCCCAGCCAGAACGCAGGAGAAGGCCGCCGGGTGGTGGTCGCGACCGGCGTTCTGATTGATCTGTGGCTTGCGGCCGAATTCAGTACCGATAACGACCAATGTCGTTTCGAGCAGGCCTGAGGCTTTCAGGTCGGCCATCAACGTGGTGAAGGCATGGTCGAGTTCCGGACCTGATACGGCGAAGCGGTCGTTGAGATCATTATGCATGTCCCAGTTACCGCCAGAGATTTCGACAAACTGGACGCCGTGTTCGATCAGACGTTTGGCGAGGAGGGCACCCTGGCCGAAGCGGGACTTGCCGTATCGGTTGCGGGTTTCCTGGCTTTCCTGAGTGATGTCGAAGGCTTTGAGTTCATCGCTTTTAAGGAGCTTGATCGCATCTTCGTACAGAGTGTCGTAGTTCTGGATCGGCGTTGATTTGGAAGCTTTGGATTTGAATTGGCGATCAAAGGCAGCTGACAGTTTCATACGACGGTCGAACTGGTTTTCCGCCAGATAGTCGGGGCTCTTGGTATTTTCGAGACCACGTTCCGGGGCAGCGATCGGGACGGGGGCATACTGGGCACCCAGGTAGCCGGGGCCTTCGCCACCGCCACCAATTTGAACCGATGGAGGCAGAGTCGGGCTGATCTGGCCTTTGACCTTTTGTACCCAAGAGGCCATCGTCGGATGCTTGATGCTGGCGATTTGTTTCTGACTGGTGCGGACCAGATAGCGAGCTTGTTCGTGGTCACCGGTTTGGGTGTTCATGGAACGGATGATCGCAAGTTGATCGGCCATCTTCGACATCTCGGGGAAGTACTCGGAGAACTTCACGCCGGTGAGGTTAGTGTCGATGACTTTAGTCTCGCCTTGGACTTCGGTGCCCGGTTTGGGATCGAAACTATCAAGGTGGCTCATCGCGCCACTGAGATAGAAGTAAATGACCTGTTTTGCTTTGCCGGGTTTGACTTTCCCGCCTTTGGGGTCGGCAGCGGCCGTCAGCGAGCCTGAGAATGAGAGGAAGCTGACTCCCAGAATTCCCTGGGCAGCGACTTTCATCAAGTTTCGTCGTGAGACGGGATCAACCTGGCGGAGGTAAGACATATCCATGGTATGGGCCTGGCTTGTTAATGATCGGTTTGGATGTTGACTGGAAATGGAGAGTGATGCCTTGGGCGTGTTACGTATTGTGAGTCTTTTCGTGCCTATGCCTCACCCTCATCCGCCCTTCGGGCACCTTTTCCTGAGAAGACTACCGCATTGCCCTTCCTCTCGCCTTCTCGGCGAGCGGGCAATTTGGTTCCACCTCAAGGGAGAAGGGACGAAATCGAGCTTATTTCAAGGTTGAGATCGTTACTGAATGAAGAGGAACTCGCGGGTGTTGAGCAGGGACCAGATGACGTTGCCGTGGCCCGTGGCGCCGCTTTCGCTGATTTCTTTCAACGCGATTTTGCGTTCTTCTTCGCTGGGGTGGCGTCCCAGAATCGACAGGAAGATTCGATCGACCTGTTTCTCCGGGATGCGAACCTTAGTGACTTCCGAGTGAATGACAGAACCGGCTTCGAGCATCATGTGAGTCGCCATGCCGTTGAACATGGTAAGCAACTGAGGGACGGTTCCTTCGGTGTGGCTGGCGGAGATTTCTTCGCGGTCACTTTGGCCGAACTGACGCAGGAAGTGGTTTTGAGGCAAAGGAGAAGGAAGCTCGGAGGCACGGGCCAGGAGGATGCCTTTGTATTTGGAAGAATCTTCCCCTTTGCGAATTTCCTTCCGCCAGGCTTCGAGAGCAGCGTATTTGTCGAGGAGGTCTTGCGATGAATCGACTTCGCTCAGATCCAGGATTTCAAACATCGGCTGAAAACTGGGGCGGACATAGGCATCCGGGTTAGGGATCGTCAGAGTTAGAAGCGAATCCCAGGCTTGTTCCGCGGACATACGGCGGAGGATCGGGCCGGGGAAGTAATAATCTTCGGTCGCTGCGAGATCATCGAAACAGGCCTGACGCTGATAGGTCTTGGTGTAGTAGAGAATTCGCAGAAATTCCTTCTGGTTGTAATCGAGACGCTTCATCTCGGAGACGAGGTAATCGAGGAGTTCCGGGTTTGACGCGACAGTGGAATCCATCATGTCGTCGACCGGTTCGATCAGGCCGACACCCATCACGCGTTTCCAGAGTCGGTTGACGATCGTCGTGGTAAAGCGAGGGTTGTCGGGTGAGGTCATCCAGTTGGCGAGGATCTCGCGACGCGATTCGCCCTTCTTGGGAAGAGGAGAATCGCCGAAGAGTGTGGCGGGTTGGACGACTGACTTGGGCTTCGCATCGTCGTAGGCGTAATCATGGGGCAGTGTTAGATTCTTCTTGGCATTTTCCGATAGCACACGACGGTTGTTATTCATCATGTTGCGAATCTGGCCCGCCTCACGAGAATTGTATTCGATCTTGTCGTATAGCCAGTCGTCGGCATCTTTGGGTTTGTCTCGTGAAGCAATTTTATTGAGTTCTTGTTTGTTGTTATTCCCGCGGTATTCCTGCCCGCCCATGTAGGCAGCCAGTTCGTAAAATTCTTTCTGAGTCCAGCGATCGAAGGGGTGGTTGTGACACTGGGCACAGCCGATGCGGGTTCCGAGGAAGATGCGGACGGTGTTATTAAGGTTATCCAGCGGCATGTTGAGGTCGCGGATGTGATAGCCAGCTGCGGGGTTGGCGAGGACGGTGCCTTCGGCAGCGACCATTTCGTTGACGAACTCATCGTAAGGCATGTTATCTGAGATGGAGTTCTTGACCCATTCACCGAACAGTTGGAGCTCGTTGTTATTGCCGCCGCGGTCGACGATGCGGAGGATATCGGCCCAGTAGTTGTAGGAGTTGCTGACATAGCCAGGGGAATTCAGGAGCATATCGATCGTTCCGGCGCGTTTGTCTTCACCCGAGCGTCGGATGAACGACTCGGCTTGCTCGGCGGTCGGGATCGTGCCGGCGATATCCAGATAAGCACGTCGTACGAACTGGGCGTCGTCTGTCATGGAATTGGGTTGCAGGTTGTTGGCGACCAGCCCTTTTTCGATCAGGAGATCGATTTTGGCGGCGCTTTTGATGGCGTCTGCTTTGCGGGCAGGTTCAACCGGGACAATGTTCCTGCGGACGTTTAAGTCAGCGGTGTGCTGAGGGAGACGGCCTTTTGCGGCTGCGGCTTTGTTCTCGGCTCGTTTCTTGCCGTTTTTGTTCTGCGCCTGAGCGGAATTCAGGGAACCGAGCAGTGTGATGGTGACGAGCAGCAAATAGAGGACTGGTCGACACATAGGGGTCACCTTCATTCCGTGATGAGCAATTCGCAAGGTATTGAAGCCAGAATTGATACTTCTTTCGCTGCGATTTCGAATGACTCAACAAAGGTATTTAACAGCAGCATCGGCGGAAGTATTCGTGAAATTTTATCGATGCGTTCGGAATTTCATAGGTCTGTTCTTGCAGGTCGGTTATTCTGCAGTGTAAAGACATTCCCTGTCATCCACTTCACAGACATCTCTTCAGTTCGTTTTGATCACATTATCAGATTGATCATCCTGTCAGACGGAGGACTGGTGATGAGCCGATCTTATCAATCGCGATGGGCAAGCGTAGCCCGACGGATCTTCGTCGGCAGTCTTCTCACATTTTTCATGATTTTGCAGGGGGATGTTCAGGCCGCTGATCCTGATCGACCTGCACCGACGCCGCTCGTTAATGCGATCTCTGCTTCGATCAAGGTACCGTCAACTTCCCCTGAGATGTCCCAGCGGATCGATCAAATTCTGTTGGACAGCTGGAAATCTCACGGACTGACACCTGCAGAAGCAGCCTCTGACGAGGAACTGACGCGACGCCTCTATTTGGACCTGCTCGGGCGGATTCCGACGGTGGCGGAATTGCGAACGCATGACAAACGGGGGCCAGAAACGCGTCGTGGGGAATTGATTGAGACGCTGTTGGAGCATCCCGATTTTTCGTCGCATATGGCGAGTGTGTGGCGGAGAGCGCTTTTGCCTGCGACCGCTGATCTGTCGGCGTTTGGCGGGACCGAGTCGTTCGAGCGATGGCTGCAGGAAGAGTTTGATGCGAATACGCCTTATGACGAACTTGCACAAGAATTACTGCTCTCAAGTGGGCGGGTGAATGAATCTGGTCCGGTCCTGTTCTTTACGGCTCTGCAGCTCAAGCCGGATGAAATCGCCAAACAGACATCACGTGCGTTCCTGGGAATGAGGATCGATTGCGCGCAGTGTCACGATCATCCTTTTGATCATTGGAAGCAGGATGAATTCTGGGGGCTGGCTGCGTTTTTCTCTCGCATTTCCAAGCCGGAGGGGAAGATGGAAATGCTCTCCCCGCTGCTGCAGGTCAAAGACAATAACCGCGGCGACGTCATGCTGCCTGAGACGGATGAGGTGATTCCGCCTCGCTACCTGATGGGGGAGGTGTTCCAGTCGTCGATGAATGCTGAGTCAGAGACTCAGGAATTGAGTCGACGTGAGGCGTTTGTCGTCTGGCTGACGTCTCGAAACAATCACCAGTTTGCCAAGGCGGCGGTGAATCGGGTCTGGGCTCAGCTGTTCGGGCGAGGAATTGTCGATCCGGTTGATGATATGGGCGTTCACAATCCGCCTCTGATTCCCGAACTGCTGGATGCGCTGGCGCTCTATTTTATTCAAACCGATTATGACCTGAGAAATCTGGTTGTCACGATCATCAACACAAAGGCTTATCAGCTTTCCAGCAGGTCGGAGACGCGATCGGATGAACGAGCGAAAGCGTTTGCTCAAATGAGCCTTAAGACGCTGACAGCCGAGCAGCTTTATGATTGCATTGCTATCGCAACGCATCGCGAGATGAGTCAGGCGGGAGCGGATCAGACAGGACTGCTGCGGCTGGGGAGTAATGCGAGAATGCAGTTCATTTCGCAGTTTCAGACCACGGGATCTGCTGTCGATTATCAGGCAGGGATTCCGCAGGCGCTGACGATGATGAACGGCATTCTGATCAGCGATGCGACGGACCTGGCGATTGGGGGTGTGCTGACCTCTTTGTCGGCTCCGTTCTTTACGGACAATCAGCGAGTGGAGACGCTGTATCTCGCGACGCTGTCGCGCAAGCCTCGTCCGGAAGAGATGGAGCATCTTCGGGAGATGTTGTCGGGCCACAAAGATCAAACCGCCAGAAAGGCTTTCTGGGCGGATCTTTACTGGGCATTGCTCAACTCCCCGGAGTTCACGTTCAATCACTGATTTTCAATCACTCACTGTCACATTTCGATATCTGTCGACGTCTGAATTTCTCATTGTTATCACGGAGCAACTACTATGCTGACGATCGCTCCTCACCGACGTTTGTTTCTGCAATCGAGTCTGGCGGGCATGCTGGGAGTCAGTGCGAGCGGGTGGTTTCCCAAGCTGGCTCATGCGGCGTTGCACGAAGCGTCTGCCGGCAGTTCGAAACCTCGTCAGTGTATTCTGCTGTGGATGAGTGGAGGGCCCAGTCAGATCGATACGTTCGACCTGAAGCCGGGGCATGCGAATGGGGGAGAATTCAAGGAGATTCAGACGGATGTCCCCGGTTTGAGTTTCAGCGAGCACTTGCCGCGACTGTCCAAGCATGGCCGGGATCTTGCCATCATTCGCAGTCTGAGTACCAAGGAAGGTGATCATGAACGGGGGACGCAGTTGATGAAGACGGGATACCCGCCGATGGGGATGATTGATTACCCCTCGATGGGGGCGGCTCTGGCGAGTCAACTGGCGTCGGACAGCGTGGCGCTGCCGCCGTATGTGAGTGTTTCCCCGGTTGACTTTCTAGGGCGGAATGCGTCTGGTCCCGGTTATCTTGGTCCGAAGTACTCACCGTTGATGGTTTCCGGTATGCCCGGCAGTGGAGGTGACAATCCGACGTTTGCTCAGTTGAAAGTGGATGCCATCAAGCCGCCGGAGCGTGTCACTTCGGACCAGCTTGAACGTCGGCTTTCGATGTGGAAGATGCTGCAGCATGATTTCGCGACGTCGCATCAAGGGGCCTCGGTCGGTGCGCATCAGGTGGTTTATGAGAACACGCTGCGACTGATCCATAGTAAGGAAGCTGATGCCTTTGACCTGTCGAAGGAGACAGACGAGACTCGCAAGAAGTATGGGTATGGGCTGTTTGGGCAAGGATGTCTACTTGCCAGACGCCTGGTTGAACGAGGTGTGCGTTTCGTTGAGGTTTCCCTCTCGAGTACCAATGGCGGTGCATTCGGGTGGGATACACACGCTGATAACTTTAACGCGATCAAAGACCTCTCCCGAGACCTCGACAATGGCTGGGCGTCGTTGATGGACGACCTGAAAGAACGCGGGCTGCTGGAATCGACGACGATTCTTTGGATGGGAGAATTCGGACGGACTCCCAAGATCAATGCTCAGGCGGGGCGAGATCACTTTCCACGTGCCTGGTCGTGTGTGTTTGCCGGGGGTGGGATCAAGACGGGCCAGGTTTACGGTAAGACGAGCGAGGACGGGATGGACGTTGTGGAGCAGAAAACCGGTGTTCTTGATGTCCTCGCGACTCTCTGTCAGTCGGTGGGTGTTACACCGGAGACAAAATTGATGTCGAGCCTGGGGCGACCGACGCCGATTGTGGAATCGTCACCGATTGCTGAATTGTTGAGGTGAGAAGTGTCGTTGCAACGAGCATTGCAAATGTTCCAAGTTTTGTTTTGAATCATGATCAGGGAGGCAATAATTTGCGAAAAGTCGGCAAAAAGCTGTGAATTTTAGTCATCCCCGTTGGAACTCTTTTCGTAGGATGATACGTCCACCTTTCGCCGGCCAATCAACATCTCTTCGGGCCAATCTTGATGATGCACAGGGTACCGGACAACCTGATGACTGCTACGCGATTCTCCGCGCCGCTTGGGCGGGGATTGATCGCGTATTTGCTCGTTGCATCGTTGATGCCTGTGCTTTCTGCGGGTGAGGCCGCTTCTGCGATTTCGCGTTGGGAAACGTGGGCTGAGAAGCCGGCGATCATTACGGTGGATGCACAAAGCTACGCGTCGACGCAAGCTGCTCCGATGATGTCGGCCAGTTCCATGATGCTCAGCCCCCTTGAACCGGGGCCTTTAGAGCCTTACCGGCAAGGCTTCAGCAGCGACTGGACGGTGCCTGAAGAAGTCGATGCTGCGAATCCGTTCGTCCGATACGTGCTGATTGCTCCCGATCACCCGCTGATACTCGATGTGGCGATCTTTACGAACGGGGAGGCGCACGAGAAGCTTCGAGAGGATCTGCTTCACGCGGCACTCGATCGGGAGCGTGCGCCATCAACGTCATCGACTGATTCCACCGCTGATCTCACACGGACTCCGGCTATCGGCAAGCTTCGTCAGATGGTCGCCGCTAAGCAAACTGCTCCTGATCGTCAAGAACTTCGCTGGCTGCTGGCTCAGCTTGTCCCTGGCCCAACGCTGCTCACGCTGAATCAAAGTTATGCCGTCAAACGAGGCCGGGTTGCTCCGCTGTGGCAGCTGGCAGACAGCAACCGTGATGATATGCTCGATGCAACAGAACTTGAGAAACTTCCGTCGCTGATTTTGCAGGCTGATGTGAATCGCAATCAGATCCTGGAAGAGCAGGAATTGCTGGCGGCTGCGGGCAAGGTGACGCACATCGCGCCGTTGTTCAACTGGCCTTTGGAACTGGTGGCGATCGATGCCTCGATGTTGAAGAATCGCCAGTTGGCTGGTCGCTCGTACTCAAAGCCATATCAATCTCAGGTGGCAGAGAGTTCCAGCAGTTACTCTCGCTGGCTGGAATCGAAAGGACTGAAAGGGGGTGAGCCGCTGGGCATTTCTCAGTTTTTGACGCTGCCTGCGGACCTGGTGTTGCGAGTCGATTTTCATGCGGATCCGGCTCACAAGTCGACGCTGAAGCTTTTGTCGACAGGCCAATCCGTCAATTCGAAAGTTTTCGGACAGACGCTGGTTGTTGATGGGGACTGGTCATTGATGGAGATTTCGTCATGGACTGGTTCATCGAATGACTGGCATTCGAAACTCCTGGGGCAGATTTCTGTTGGCGCGGCACTTGATGGTTTTCCTTTGTTTCGACTGATTGATACTGATGGCGATCGTCGACTTTCGGTTCGCGAACAAAGTCAGGTCCCCAGTGTCATGGCTTCTCTGGATGCCAACAAAGATGGACGTCTGACGCCGCAGGAGGTCAAAGTTCCTGTACGACTTGCGTTTGCGACAGGGCCGATGGTGGACGATGTTCTGAATCAGGCTGTGAGTGTGCAGCGTGCAGGGAGTGTGGAATCACCCTCAGCCAGTGCACCGGAATGGTTTGTGGGCATGGATGAGAATAAAGATGGTGATTTATCTCGCTCGGAATTTCTAGGTAGCGACGAACAGTTCGCCCAGTTGGATAGTAACAAAGATAGTTTGATCGACGTCAACGAAGCCCTGAGCCTTTCCACCCCTTGAGAGAGACGGATCTTCTATGTCCACAGTCAGTCCCCATCCTTCGGACATCCGCGACCCCGAGCAGCTTTCTGCTGTCATCAAGCAGCAGTATGGCTATTACGAGCAGATCAAGAAGGAACTCAGTCACGTCATTGTGGGGATGGACAGCGTCATTGAGGAACTCGTCATCGGGATTCTCTGCAAAGGGCACTGCATTCTCCAGGGGATGCCGGGCCTTGCCAAGACGATGCTGATCTCCAAGCTGGCGGGCTTGATGGAGCTCAATTTTTCGCGCATTCAGTTCACGCCCGACCTGATGCCGACGGACATCACCGGTGGAGAAGTCCTGGAAGAAGACAAGACGACGGGGAAGCGTGTCTTCCGATTTATCCAGGGGCCGATCTTCAGCAACTTTCTGCTTGCCGATGAAGTCAACCGGACTCCGCCAAAGTCGCAGAGCGCGCTGCTGGAGGCGATGGAAGAGCGCCAGCTGTCTGTTGCGGGGAAGACCTATCAACTGCCTGATCCCTTCTTCGTTCTGGCGACGCAGAACCCGATTGAAGTCGAGGGAACGTACCCACTTCCCGAAGCGCAGCTGGATCGCTTTATCATGAAGATCCATGTGAAGTATCCCTCGCGCGAAGCAGAGCATGAGATCTGTCGACGCCAGACGACCAATTATCGTTATCAGGTGAAGCCGATCATCAACAGCGAGATCCTGCATACGATGCAGGCGCTGGTTCGTCAGGTCATCGTGGCAGATCATGTCTATTCTTACGCGATTGATCTTGTCCGTATGAGTCGTCCGGGAGAAGGCTTGATCCCTGCGGAACTGAAAGACGTTATTCAATACGGAGGTGGTCCTCGCGCGAGTATTGCGTTGATTATGGCAGCCAAAGCGCGGGCACTTCTGCATCAGCGTCACCATGCGACAACGGGTGACATTGAAGCGGTCGCGTTCCCGGTTTTGCGGCATCGCATTATTCCGACCTTCAATGCCGAAGCCAAAGGCTTTGATCCCGATCACATCATTGCGGCGTTGCTCAAGAACGCCCGGAAACAATCCAACTGAGTTGCACGGGGGTCGGTTGAGCATCGCGGGCCGCACCTTCTTGGCGTCGCTTGGCCGCCTCCGTCAGCTCAGGCTTTTTTATTCGCAGTTCGACTCTTTAAACGGAATGTCATGTGAGTCAATCCCGGGCCAAATCCTTTCTCGACTCGCTGCGCGGCAAGCTGACCGGCTCGCCTTCGTCAGTGACACCATCGGCTCCTGCGCCTTCAGAGACGATGACGACCCAGGATCTGTTTGATGCCAAGACGCTTCTGGAGGTCAATCACCTGGAACTCCTGGCCGAGACAACGGTCAACGGAGTTCTGTCGGGGAAGCACCGTTCGACTCATAAAGGGGGCTGTACTGATTTCGCGGAGCATCGTCCCTATTCGGCGGGGGATGACTTGCGTCGTCTCGACTGGAAGCTGTTTGCCCGCAATGACCGGTACTACGTGAAGCAGTACGATGATGAGACGAACCTGCAGGCGCTCATTGTTCTCGATGTCAGCGGTTCGATGAAGTTCGGTCTTTCGACAGTGACCAAGTTTGATTATGCCCGTCTGCTGACGGCCTGCTTGTCACGATTGTTTGTTCGTCAGCGGGATAGTGTCGCGGTTGCGATTGCAGGTGGGGGATTGCAGACGTTTCTGAAGCCTCGCCAGAGTCCCGGGCATCTCCAGTTGATTATGGAGACGCTGATTGCGACCCCCGCTCATGGGGCTTCGCGTGTCGGGTTGATTCTCAATCAGCTTCTGCCACAACTCAAGCGAAAGGGGATGGTGATCATCATCTCCGACTTCTTCACCAGCCTGCCAGAACTGAAAGAGGGACTGACAAATGTTGCTGCCCGTGGCCATGATGTGTTGATGTTCGAGATTCTGGCACCTGAAGAGATCAACTTCGACTTCCGGTATCGAGCCCGTTTTGAAGATCTGGAAGCTCCTTCGCGCTGGCTTGATGTTGACCCGGGAGCGATTCGTCCGATTTACCTGGAGCGCATGCAGCAGCACCGTGACAAACTCAAAGAGCTCGCGACGGACCTGGGTTGCGATCTGGGGACCTTGACAACAGATTCCGATCTGGGGGATGGCTTGGCTTATTACCTCCGCAAGCGAGCCTTCCAAACCAAACAGAAACGTCGCTCTGGTTGATTCGTGATGTCGGCTTACGAATCTTCCATTATCCATGTGAAGCATCCTGACAAATGACTTTTCTCAGCGGCCTATTCCTGTTTGCCTTGCCGATTGTGGCGATCCCGATCGCGCTGCACTTTTATCATCGCAAGCAGCGGGACGCGATCCCCTGGGGTGCGATGCGTTTTCTGATGCAGGACGCGCCGCGAGGGAACTGGTGGCGTGATCTGGAACGCTATCTGATTCTGTTTTTGCGATGCCTCGCGCTGGCGGCTCTTGTCTTTGCTCTTGCACGTCCTCTGATGAATTCGAATCCGTTCTCGTCGGGAAGCGCGAACCGGATGATTGTTATTCTTCTGGACGATTCGCTTTCGACCGACTTTCGCCTTTCTGCCGGGAAGACGGTCTTCGATACATTGCGTACGCAGGCGAAGGAAATCATCACGCGTTTGAATCCGCAGACGGATCTGCAGGTGATCCTGGCATCTTCGGGCGGGCGTCCGATGAGCGAGGAGCCGCTGCGGATGACGAGTGACAATCGCGATGCGATCCTCGCCCGGATCGACAAGCTCAAGCCGACGCAGGGGACGACTCGGCTTCTCGATTCTTTGCAGGCCGTCACGACGATGCCGGTTGATCGATCGATTCACAGTGGGCAGGTCTTTGTTCTCTCCGATCAGCAGCCAGAAAGCTGGAACCTCGAGGCACAGTATCGTTGGCAGCAGTTGATTGAAGCGACGCAGAAGCGTCAGCCGCCGTTGCCGATCACGGCGATGACCTGCCCGGTTGATCGCGAGGCGTACGTCAATTTGTCGATCGCTCGTATGACGAGTTCTGCGACCCGGACCAGTCCGACTCAGCCGCTGGCATTTCTGGCTGAGATCGAGAATACCGGTCAACTCGTCAGCCAACCTGGAATTGCTGTCTGGAAAGTCGATGGCATCGAACAGGCACGCACGGAATTTGAAGGTATTGGGCCGGGCGAATCTCGGTCTCAGCGGTGGGTTCATCAGCTGGCAGATGCGGGTGTGCATGTTGTTACGTGTCAGTTGGAAGCGGATGATGTCCTCTCGCTGGATAACGAGGGGGCGCTTGCCATTGAGATTGTTGACGAACTTCCGGTGTTGATTGTCACGTCGGATGAAGCGGAGCTTGACCAGACCAACGAGGCGGCTTTTATTCAGGCGGCTTTGGGGACGGCGCCCAGTGATCAACTCGCGAGCTGGCAATCGGTTTTTCGTCCGAAGCTGGTTTCGATGAGCGAACTGGCGGAGATGTCGATCGATCCCTATCAGGTGGTCTTGCTGCTGGGGGTAACGGGCGAAGTCAGCGACGATGTGATGAATAAATTGCGTGGATTCGTGGAAGTAGGAGGTGGGCTGTGGATCACTCTGGGGCAGCAGACGGATCCTGATCTGTTCAACCGACAGTTCGTTGCGGGAGGGTCGGGGCTTGTTCCATGTGCACTCAAGGGGCTGAAGGATTACGGTCGTGAGCCAGGTCAGACGGGAGAAGTCCATCCGCCTGATAGCAGCCACCCGGCATTGATGCTGCTCAGTGACACGCAGCGTCTGGATATTGATCAGGTCCAGATCTTTCGCGAGTTTCAATTCAAGCCGACGACGTCCGTGCACGACTATCGGGTCCTGCTCAAGAGTGGAAGCGGGACGCCGATGGCGATTGAGTCGTATGTAGGGAAAGGACGGATTGTCTGCCTGAACCTTCCTCTCGACGAAAAGTGGAGTACTCTGCCGTTGACGAAGTCGTTTGTCGTGATGGTCAATGACTGGCTTTCCTATCTCTCGTCGCCCAAGGGGATTCAGTACAACGTCCTTCCGGGGCAGCCGCTGATCTGTCGTTATGATTCGACACGACCGACGATGCCTGCTGAGAAAGGCGATGTTCCTGAACCGCGTTCGCTTCAGGGGTTCATTACCGATCCTTCAAAAGTCGAATCGCCGCTCAGCTCACAGTCGAATGACACGCTGCTGACCGGTAGTTATTCGCTGACGCAGCTTCCCGGTACTTATCAAATTGCGCTTTCGCCGAAGGTGCAGGATACGGATGAAAGAGGGGTTCCTATTCGTCGATATTCTTATGTCGTCGCGCGGGATGCCTTTGAGTCGCGACTTGGGAATTTCAAGGGCGAACAGACTTCGATACTGGCAGACCTCTCCGGGGTCGTCTGGCATGATTTAGATCCCGATGGTGCTCCATCGCAAGCGGCCGCATTGATCTCTTCCAAGCTGGATGCCTCACCGAGCGACCGAGAGAAGACGCCACTTTGGACGGCTGCTTTACTATGTCTTCTGATGGCATTTTTGCTGGAGTTGTTTCTTTCGTCTCGTGCCTCCGTCTCGCGATTTGGTTATGCCGCCCGCGTTTGACCTTTAATGCCCTTCCTCTATCGAACGAAATTATTACGAGTGTCTCATGATGTTCCTGATCGCCCAGCAATCGCTCTCCTTTGACTCGCCGTTTGGCGATCTCGGAAGTGCGATCCTCTTTGTCCTTGCGGTCGCTGTCATCGCATGGATGATTCTGCGCGAGAGGCGAGTCCTGGGGACGTTCTGGCAGGGTGTGTTTCTGCTGACTCGTGTCACTGCGCTGATTGCTATTTTCTGGATGTTACTGCAGCCTGCTCGAATTAAAGAGACGAACAATCAGTCGACACAGTCGATCGCGATTCTCGTGGATCGCAGTCCGAGTATGGACGTGAGCGATACGCTCATCACTGCAGAGATGCTGGCCTGGAAAGCTCTTACTGACGAGGAGTCTGTTAATCCCGGGCTCGTCTCAATGGACCAGTCGCTGCTTCACACGGGGCATCTAAATCAGCTTTGTCAGCAATATCACAATGCGGTTCTCCAGCACGCATCGACTCAGACGCTGCAGTCACTGGTGACTCATCTGACGAGCGAAGTGTCTCGTACGGGAGAACTTCTTTCCGGACTGACTCAACTCGACGGGGATAGCGCGACATCTGAAATAGCGGGCGACGTGCTCGCGACTTTTCGGGGTCAGATTGATGGCTTTGTTCGTCATAAACTGACTGCTCCTTCAGACGATCATGAGAACCGGGATGCCGCTCAAGAGCTCGCAGAATTCGAGACGTTCTCCACGAGCATCGGTCAGCTTCATGATCAACTCAAACGACTGCAGCGGGTGTACCTGCAGTCTCAAGTCGCGGTCACGCCCGTTTCCTCTTCACAATTGGCGGCGGCCCCGACTCGTCGCGAACTGATCGCCAACTGTCTTGACCGACTTGAAGCATCGACCCTGGAAAAGCTGCCGGGTTATGTTCAAGTCAGCCGTGTCAGCTTCGATGAAGCGCCGGAGCAACTGATTGAACCTGTCAGCTGGAGCGAGTCACTGCTGAACCGTCAGGCGGGTGAGAAGGCCAGTGTCTTTCGTCCAATTTCTCTCCAGCAGGAACTGAATGACAGCGACACGGCCCGCACTGATCTTTCTGCGGCGCTCGAGAGTCTGCAGCGCGAGATGCTGACGCGGCGCTTTCGCTTTGCCATTCTGATTACAGAAGGTCGACACAATCAGGATTCCAAGCTGCTCCCAGGAGACATCGCCAAGCAACTCGATGGACTTCCGATTTACACAGTTCCGATCGGGAATTCTGCGTCACGTCGCGATGTCATCCTGCATCGTATTTCTGCACCGCCGACCGTTGTGCAGGGGGATCAGGCCGTCATTCGTGCGATTGTGTCTGCCTATGACTGTGCCGGAGAGACCGTGACCGTCAATCTGGTCAAGCTCGGGCAGGTGGTCCAGTCGCAGTCATTTGAGGTGGCGGCAGCTGAGATGGATCACCGCGTCAGTTTCCAGGTGCCAACTGAAGTTCTTGGGCGCAGCGAGTACGAAGTCAATGTTGAGCAGGTTGCCGATGAAGTGACGACCAAGAACAATGCGGTTGCCGTTTCGGTGGAAGTGATTCGGGATAAGCTTCGTATTCTTCTGGCCGACAATTATCCCCGTTGGGAGTTCCGTTACCTGCAGCAACTGTTTCGACGCGATTCACACGTCGAACATGATGAGGCGTTGTTTCAACCACGTTTACAATTGACTGGCGACCTTGCGCTCAATGGTGGCGGGCTGCCTCGCACGCTTGAGACCTGGGCGACTTATGATGTTGTCATCCTCGGCGATCTGATGCTCGAACAACTCAACAGTGAACAGCAAGCCCAGCTCAATACGTATGTGAGCGAACGCGGGGGGAAAGTCATCCTTATCGGCGGTTCTGAGCAAATGCCGCAGAGCTTTGCGGACTTTCCACTGGCGCGACTGCTGCCTGTCACACGCGGGCCGACCATGCTGAATCCTGCGTCGAGCTACGCTGTCGAATTGACTGCCGAAGGGGAGACGCATCCTGCGATGCTGATCGCTGATTCGCTGCACGAAAGTCGTGAGTTATGGCATCAGATCTACACGAAGATTCCGCTGACGTCGATGTCGAATTATCACCAGCTCAAGCCATCGGCCCGCAGTCTGGCGGATGTGAAGCTTCTGCCGGCGGGACAGGCATCGATCGAGGCCTCGCAGCTTTCTGGTCTTGCCACGATCGGCAGCTATGTTTCCTGGCAGCGCGTTGGTAAAGGGCATGTTGTCTTTCTGGCATCCCCATCCAGTTATACGCTGCGATTCCGTCAGGGTGACAAGTATCATCATCGTTTCTGGGGGCAACTCCTGCGCTGGCTGACGGCGGCGGATCTCTCGACTGGCACTGAGCTGGTGCGTATGCAGACGGATAAGACTCGCTACTCGCGTGGCGAGGATGTCACGGTCACGGTCCGTCTGGCGGATACGAGTGGACAACCTGTTCGAGCTGCGGATGCCCATGTGCATGCCAAGTCTGACGATGACATTGTGGCGTCGATCCCACTGCAGGAAGATGAGAAAGTCCCGGGTCTGTATCGAGCCGTCTTTGAGAAGCTCCGTGCGGGGGTCTATCACATCGAGCCCGAGGGACCACTTGTGGCGTCGCTGTTGTCTCAGCAGGATGCGAGCAAGACGAAGGTCGATACCCTGATCGCGGTCGAAGAACTCCTCAATACCGAGATGATCAACACAGAGCTTAACCTTCCGCTGCTCGAACAGATTTCATCAACGACTGGCGGACAGGTGATCTCACCGCTAGCGATTCCCGAACTCTTCCGCATGACGAACTTCGATCCCGAAGTGACAACTCAGGTCGAAACCATTCCCCTCTGGAACAGCTGGCCCTTGTTGTGGCTGATTGCTGGCTGTCTCAGTTTTGAATGGCTTGTCCGCAAGCAAAAAGGCCTGTTGTAAGACGAGCAGTGAGCGTCTGCTCACTCTGTCTTCGATTTGCAATCCTTCCCGATTCATCGCTCCTTCCCGGAGACGTTACCATGTCCCAGCACAATACCAATCAACCTGCCCGACGGCTCCCCGACTCCGTGCATCAGAAACTGCTCGAAGTGCGACAGAAGCATCTGGCGCTGGGCATGCGTACGTCGATTCTGGCGGCGGTCGGCGTCTCGCTGATCCTTGTTTCTCTTTCCATCTTCATCGACTCGAAGCTCGCGTTTCGCAGTACGTCGATACGGGCGGGGTTGACGCTGACGACGCTGCTGGTAACTGGCGGTGTCTTTCTGTATGCCTGTTTGCGGACATGGCAGTACCGACGCAGTCTGGGGCAACTGGCGGCCTCGGTCGATCACGCGCTGCCGGAACTCGAAGAACGCTGGCAGACTCTGACGCATTTGGGCACGGCCAGTGACCAGTACACAAAACAAGTCCATCCCGTCATGGCTCAGCTACTGGAACGTGAAGCAACTCATTACGAGCCCAGGATCGTCCCTGCAAAGATCGTCAGTTCGAAGGACTTCCGGCTTGCGTCTGTTGTTCTGGGCGTTGGCTCGTTCATGCTCATCACCTTCTGGATTGTCAGCCCATGGCAAGGTTCGCTATTGCTCTCACGCTTCTTTCTGCCGTTCTCTCAGATTTCACTGACGAAGATTAAGCTCGAGGAAACACCTGACGTCATCGCTCGCGGAGATGCGTTGAAGATCACGGGCCAGCTGACTGGAAAAATCGTCAGGGAGGCTGAACTGCAGATGCGAACCAATGAGTCATCGGACATCACGACGACCATGCTCGAACTCAATCAAGACGACCCGTCCAAACTGTTCTGGAACCTGCCCAAGCGAGAAGCGTCGTTTGAGTACCGTGTCCTGGCGGGCGATGGGATGACGGCATGGAAAGGCATCACGGTCGCCGAGAAGCCTGAGATCGCGCAGGCCGTTCTTACGCTGACTCCGCCTGTGTATTCCGAGAAACCAGGTAAGTCATTCGACCGGATTCCACGGAAAGCCTCGACGCTGGAAGGGAGTCAGTTGGATGTTCGCATCCTCACTCATACCAAGATCGAGACGGCTCGTCTGCTGCTTGAGAACGGCGAGCATCTTGACCTGAGTCTGCAGCCTGATGGTTGGCTGACGGGAAGTCGTTTGTTGCAAACGCCGATCGAGTTTACGCCGCTGCTCGTTGAGCCGCATGGGTTGGAGAACGACTATCGTCCTCGTTGCCGCATTGATCTCATCGCTGACGCCAAGCCATCGGTCAAGATCGTTACGCCTTCTGACGAGACGGCTGTCCGTCCTGACGATAAGGTTGAGATTGAGTTCCAGGCGAAGGATGACCTCGGGATTGCCGCTGCTGAACTCGTCGTTTATCAGCAGGATCCCCAAAACCCCGAGAACGTCACCGCGACGACAACGCCTATCGACCTCGCTGAGAAAGCAGGCAAAGAGACCGTCAACGGCAAGATCGAACTCGATCTCTCGCAGCTGGATGTCCAGGACGGTCAGACGCTTACCTATGAGGTGCGTGTTTACGACACGAAAGATACATCGCTGGCTAATAAGGACATGTCGAACAAGCAATCGATGCAGATGGCAAATGCCCAGCCTCCTAAAGCTGCTTCGCAACCGAGTGCTGCAAATGCAGATTCGCAGCCAAATGAGAATAAGAACGACCAACAGCTGGCGATGGCAACTGCTCAGAGTGAAAAGCCGCAGCAGCCAACTGCAGAAGAGAAACCCACATCGTCTGAGTCGTCTGATAGCAAACCGGCGTCGTCATCACCCGTACCATCAAATTCACAGTCTTCTCAAGCAAATGGAGAAAAGCCCGCTTCGACCGATGCGGATCAATCGAAGTTGAACATCAACTCTCAACAGATGGCTGACAACAAACAACCTGCTGTGCCTGATGCGTCTACAAAAACAGAAACATCGCCAGAGCAGATGACGGCTGCGAACTCACAGGACTCAAGCGATCAGTCGTCGTCGAATGAGTCAAAACCGTCGGAGTCGGCCGAGCAGAAGAATGCTCAGTCCTCCTCGCAGATGACGCAGAGCGAGAAACAGCCCGGCGAATCAGGGCAACCGAACGAAGGAGCAACTCCACCCCCCGATTCGATGCAGAAACGGACTCTCGACACGCAGCAGGCTCAGTCGGGTTCGAGTCCTCAGATGAAGCTGAAGATCGATGAGTTTGCAGGCTCTTACGAAGGCCAGTCTCGTGCGAAAGCAGAGCAGGCGATTGCTCCGACGCTTCATCAACTCGATGAACTTTTGCAGACAGCGGAGAACCGTTTGCGTCTGGTCATGCAGGAGCGTGCCCAGGGAGCGGCATGGAATGACAATTTTGATAGCCAGCTGACCGGTTCCAACTCTGCCCTGGAAACCAGCGAGAAACTTGTGTCGGAACTGATAGGACGAACGAAGGAGACCCCTTACGCCTTCGTTGGTCTGCAGATCTCAGATATTGGTCAGGCACAGATCAGTCCTGCACAAGATGCTGTCTGGACTGCGATCCAGGTGGAAGAGTCTGCACGTGATCGGAATGTGAAGACGGCCTGGCAGCTGGTCTTGCGGGCTCGGGAACGACTTGCGGAACTGAACCAGAAGTTCGAAAGCGTCAAACGGGAGTACAAGCTCGCGGAACTTACGGAGCAGGTCGAAAAGATGCATCAGATCTACACCGAAGAGACGATGGCGTTGCTTCAAAAACTGGAACAGGAAAACGGCGGCAAGCCACTCGATCCGCGTAAGATGGCTCAGTACGATCTCGACGAGGAGTACCTTAAGCGTCTTCAAGAGATTCTTGCCAAAAGAGAAGAACTGAAGGCCGAGCTGGCCCGGATTCTTGCGGAAGATCCCCGTCTGCTGAAACGCTTCGCGGACCGCTTCCGTCAGGGAAGTCTCGACATGCGGGCGCAACTCGCGAAGCTGGCACAGCGTCAATCAGTCATCACGGAAGACGTCGTCACCTACAACCACGCGACCGATGAGACTCGCGAATCGGTCGAGCAGGCTCTCAAGCCACGACGTTTGCTGGAAGCATCGGAGATCGCCCAGAAGTCATCTGACTTGCAGGAAGATTTCATGACCTGGCTGCCACTCAATTACAACGACAAAATCTCGGCCGAGGATGGGAAACGCGATGACGATCAACCTGTCAACGAATCGCTCGCCCAGGTCATGAATGAACTGAATGATCTGACGATTCAGGCTCGTCAGGTTCAGCGTGATGCCGAGACAATGGCCTTTCAGGACATCGGCGCTCAAAAGCCCACGGAAGGAGCCGATGCTCAACCCAGCATTGATGAAGTCGCTCAGCAGCAAGCCCTTCGTGAGAAGGGTAACGAGTTATTCCAGAAGCTGCAGTCAGCCGGTGCCGAGATCCGTAAGTTCGGCGAGTCCGATAACAACCCGGCGATCACCATGCATGCGGTGAATCGATTAGGCGACCTGCGTCAGTTGAATGAACTGGCGATTGCCTGGCTTAGCAGAATGGAAGCCATCGATGCCAGCCGGTTCTCTCATGTCTTCTCAGTCGAGGAATATCGCCTCGCAACCGAGACACAGGAATTCACGGCTGATCTTGCCCAGATGGAGACTGCACTCGCGACCGCTCTGCAAACCACCGAGCTGCCTGCAGAGATCAAGACGCCCGTGCGGGAACTTTTCACGCTTCTCGATCAAAAGATCGAGCCTCTTCAGCTGACGACAACATTCGCCATGAAACAGGATGACCTCAAGACTGCTCAGGCGAACCTCATCGAACTCCAGAAGCATTTCGGCCAGGCAACGGACCTTTATAACCGGATCATCAATGAGACAACCAAGAAGCTCGATGAAGCTCCCTTGAGCGACCCGATTGCAGAACTCCTTCAGGACCCGACGTTGGAAGAACTGCTTGCGTCACTGGAACAGGAAGATCCGCTCCGAAAGCTGCTGGGAATTCCCTCTCGTCCATCCAACATGCAGATGCAAAGTGACTTGATGTCGCCTAAGTCCGACAGTTCACAATCTGGTCAAGGGGGATCGTCGCAATCGCTGAGTCAGCTTGTCCAGCAGGAAAAAGAGCAGATGAGCGATCAGTTGGAGAATGCACGCAATTCCGCGATGCAACGTGCCAAGGACCGCATCGCCCAAATGAGAGATTCTGACAGCCAACTCAAGCCGGGGGACCGCAAACCATGGAACCGACTTGTCTCTGAACTCAAGGAAGGCCTCCTTCAGGATCAAGGTCGCCTGCCTCCCGAACAATACCGACTGCCAATTGACCAATACTTCGACACGATCAGTCGGATGGGCGACCAGCCGAATCAGGCACCATAATATTCAGTCCCTGGTGAGTGGCCAGGGGCAATGTGTTGACAAACATGACGGACTTTCATGCGACGCGTTGATGAATACATGTGTCTTTGCTTGACGGCGTTGCTGGTCGTGTGTCAATTCACGTCCGGACTGTTCGCTCAGCAGATCACTGCTCCCCTTCATACTGCCACTCCTCACCAGAACCCTCCCAACCTTTCGGTTATTCCTCAGGCGCATTGGGATCGCATCGACGACTCCGTCACTCGCGGACTTGATTATCTGGCCAAGCAGCAGCGGCCGAACGGCTCGTTTCCCGCTCCCGATTCGGGGAATCCTGCGATTACGAGTCTTGGTGTGATGGCGTTTCTGTCGCGTGGCCATCGACCTGGTGAAGGTCGATATGGCGAGGTTCTCGATAAAGCAGTCAGGTATGTCCTGAACTGCCAGCTGCCGGACGGCGTTTTCTCAGCATTGCCGATCAACCTCAATGACCATGCCTCTCACGGGCCCGCGCAAACCGGCGTCTATAACACGACGATCAGCGGGTTGATGCTGGGCGAATTGTATGGCATGTCGAGCCCGCGCGTGGCTGGAGAGATTCAAGCCGCTCTCGTTCGCACACTCGACTTTATGGCGAAGCATCAGCAGCGTTCGCAGGCTTTCGAAGTCAATCTTGGCGGCGTCCGTTACCTGCATCGACACAATACCGGTATTGATGCGGATCTCTCTGTGACGGCCTGGCACGTCATGCTCATGCGTTCTGCGATCAATGCTGGGTTTGATGTTCCTCAAAACCAGGCAGATCAGTCGATTGGTTACGTTCGACGATGCTACGTCAACACCTCTGGCCAATTCAGCTACACAGTCAACGAACCATTCAAAGTCGGCCGTGGGATGGCTGGTGCGGGAATCCTGTGTCTGTTTCTGACGGGCCAGTATGATTCTGAAATGGAAGCCCGCGCGGGGGATTACCTGCTCGCCGAGTCGTTCTCTCCGTACAACGTCCCCAACGGACAGCGCGATCATTATCACTATTCCGCCTACTATGTGTCGCAGGCCATGTTCCAACTTGGCGGACGATATTGGGAAGAATTCTACCCTCCGTTTTCCAAGGTTCTTGTGGAAGGTCAAAGAAACGATGGCTCCTGGGACGCAGAAGCTTCTCGTCATCGCGAGTTTGGCAATGCCTATACCACTGCCTTGGCCATTCTCGCCCTAACAACACCCGACCAACTGCTGCCGCTTTATCAGCGATAGTGATGATCAACCATGAAATTGACTTCCACTCTTTCTCTCACCGTGTTAACGACCGCGACCTGTGTGTTGTCCGCGATGGCGTTCCAGCCTCTGGTTGCACAAAGCGAAAAGCCGAACCGTCCCAGGACCCAGGTTCTCCACAACGATTCTGCACACCACAGTCTGCCGAATCTCAAAGTGGTATCGGACAAGCAGTGGAATGAGATCGACCGGGCTGTCGACCGGGGACTGTTCTGGCTTTCGCGTCAACAGCTTGCAAACGGCTCTTTTCCGACTCGCAGTTCTGGCAATCCTGGTGTGACGAGTCTGTGTATCATGTCATTTCTATCGCGTGGTCACCTCCCTGGCAGTGGGCCTTATGGCCAGACGCTTGATCGCGCTCTCGATTTCGTCCTGAGCTGCCAGATGCCCAATGGGGTTTTCACCGCCGAGGCGATCAGCCAGTCCAACACCTCCTCGTTCAGTGCCGCTCACTCGTCGGTTTATAACACCACGATTGCAGGGCTGATGCTGGGGGAACTTTATGGTTTGACGGATGCCAAACGTGCTGCCCGTATTCAACCCGCGATTCAGAAGACCCTGGACTATATGCACAAACTCCAGGATCGCCAGATCTCGCCGCAGTACGCTCTCGACCGGGGCGGATGGCGTTACCTGCAGCGAACAAGTGAGTTCGAGTCCGATCTGTCGGTCACCGCCTGGCAGATTATGTTCATGAGGTCGGCTGTGAATGCAGGTTTCGAGGTGCCTCAAAATCGGGCCGACATGGCGATCGAATATGTGAAGCGGAACTTTGAACGGAACACCGGACGGTTTTACTACTCATTCTACAAAACGGACGAACTGCCTCGCGCGATGGCGGGCGCGGGCGTTCTCTGTCTGTTTTTAGCCGGGCAGTATGACAACGAGATCGAGCAAAAGTCTGGCAGTTGGATGCTCAGCCAGTCCTTTGCGCCTTATAACCGCCAGATTGATGGCGAGGACCATTACCACTACGCTGCTTACTATGTGTCTCAATCGATGTTTCAGCTGGGGGGGAGTTATTGGGAACAGTTTTATCCTGAGTTCTCAGCTGTTTTTGTCGGTGGTCAGAATACGGATGGCTCCTGGGATCCC
>SXGT01650230.1_pt1 | contig 24085 bp, 20 predicted proteins | sample 3176221 | NCBI WGS metagenome assembly SXGT01 (sample SAMN11356862, study PRJNA531348) | freshwater metagenome | isolation source: freshwater sample F1-120 | place: China: Fuxian Lake, Yuxi | collected 2017-12-25
AGTTTTTGGGTCGTCGACTATCGTCCAGTACCCGGCCCTGATGAATGCAAACCCGCACTTCGTGAGCGTCGAAATCGTTTTTGCTGATGAACCGCACATCGTTGGTCGCCACCACCGGTAAATTCAGTTCTGTCGCCAAATCGACGGCCAATTTGATATAGCGTTCTTCATCGAATTTGCCGACCCGTTGCAACTCCAAGTAAAAATCGTCGCCAAACAAATTACGCCAACAATTTGCATAGGATCTGGCTAAATCTTCATTCTCGGCTAATAAGGCCAAGCCAATATCGCCTTCCATCGCCCCTGATAAAGCAATTAAACCGGCGTGATTGGCTTCTACCCAGGCTTTTTGCAACATGGGTATGCCCTGATGCTGACCGTGTTGGTAGCCTTGCGAAATCAGTTCCGTCAGTGTCACATAGCCTTGTTTGTTGCGGGCCAGCAGCGTCAAGCGAAACGGTGCAGCCGGGTCGTCGGGGTTAAAGATTAATACATCAGAACCTATCAAAGGCTTGACGCCGGATGACTGGGCGGCCTTATAAAATTTGACCAGTGAGAACAGATTGCTTTGTTCGGTAATCGCCGCAGCGGGCATTCTGTAATCCAGCAGTTTTTTCACCAAAGGTTTGATTCTGACGATACCGTCGACCAGCGAAAATTCGCTGTGTATCCTGAGGTGAACAAAAGATGGATTCATGATGAATTAAGCGAGTAGTTTTTTGACAGGTGCAAAAGAAGTCCGATGTTGAGGTGAAATCCCCAATTGTTGTAAGGCCTGCTGATGTAATTGAGTGGGATAGGCTTTGTGTACAGCAAATTGATAGCCGGGATATAGTCGATCCAGGATTTGCATTTCCTCATCCCTGGCTACTTTGGCAATAATGGAAGCAGCGGATATTTCGGCAACCAAAGAGTCACCCTGCACAATGGCTTCGGCCGGATAGTCCCATTTTGGCAGGCGATTGCCATCGACTTTAATAAAATCGGGCTGAATTTGTAGTTGTGAAACGGCGCGTTGCATCGCCAACATGGAGGCTTGCAGGATGTTGATACGATCAATTTCACTGACTTCGGCTCGGCCAATCGCCCAACACAACGCCTGTTTTTTAATCTGTTGAGCTAGCTGAGTGCGTTTGCTTTCAGTGAGTTTTTTGGAATCGGCCAAGCCGGGAATGGGATAATTCGGATCGAGTATCACGGCGGCAGCGATGACCGGCCCGGCCAGACAACCGCGCCCTACTTCATCGACACCGGCAATCCGTTTTAAATTATCGCAGGATGCCGCGGGTGACATTGCGTAGAAAACTGACCATATTGGATAGCTCGTTGCTTTCGCCGGCCATGTCTTCCATTTCTTCGATAGCGTCTTCCAGACGCAGATTGTTTTTATACAAAATTTTGTAGGCTTTGCGAATTTGCCGAATCACTTCCGGGGATTTGCCGTTGCGTTCCATACCTACAGAGTTGATACCATGCGGCCTGGTCGGTCTGCCGCCCACCATCACATAAGGCGGAATGTCCTGGGTAATGGCGCTGCCCATCGCCGAGAAACTGTACTCGCCGATTTGAGTGAATTGATGCACCAGGGTAAAGCCACCCAAAATGGCATGATCGCCCACATGCACATGCCCGGCAATCGACGCCCCATTAGCCATGATGACATGGTCGCCAATTTCGCAATCGTGAGCCACATGGGTGTAAGCCATGAATAAATTATCGTTACCGATGGAAGTCACGCCTTTATCCTGCAAGGTGCCGCGATGCATGGTGCAAAACTCGCGAATCACATTACGGTCGCCAATTTCCAGGCGGGTGATTTCATCGGCGTATTTTTTATCCTGCGGATCTTCACCAATCGAGGTGAATTGATAAATGACGTTATCCTTGCCTATGGTGGTGGGGCCTTTGATGACCACATGCGGGCCAATTTCGGTGCCCGCATCAATTTGCACATCCGGGCCGATATAAGAAAACGGCCCGACTTTGACATTGTCAGCCAGTTCGGCATTCAAATCGACAACCGCACGCGCATCGATCATTTAGTTCACCACTGCCGCGCACATGATTTGGGCGCTGGCCGCTAATTCGCCATCCACTTCGGCACGACAATCGAACGACCAAAGATGGCGTTTATGTTTCAAATAGGTGACTTCCAATCGCAATTGATCACCCGGCACCACCTGACGTTTAAAACGCGCATTGTCGATACCTGCCAAAAAATAGGTGGTAGCTGCTGAAGCAAATTTATCATCACTTTGCGAAGTCAATAAAGCAGTGGCCTGAGCCAAAGCTTCCATGATCAGCACACCCGGAAAAATTGGATTGTTAGGGAAATGACCTTGAAAAAAAGGCTCGTTCACAGTGACATTCTTAATGGCCAGCAATCGAGAACTGGGAACGCATTCGATCACTCGATCAACCAACAAAAAGGGATAACGATGTGGCAGTAGCGCCTGAATTTGCAATACGTCGAGTTGACCTGTCATATTTGCTTGCTTTGGATCAATGAAGACGTGGATGCTTGATTACGCACATCCACGTCGAAGGATTAATGACGCGAATGATTGCGTCATTAGAACTAAGGCTTATTGGCCTAAGGCTTCCAGTTTTTGTTGGATACGGTTGGTGACATCGATTTCATCATTAGAATAGATCACGCCTTCGGTCAGCAACAGGTCGAATGATTCTTCTTTGGCCAGTTGTCTTACTGCTTCTACTATGCGTTTTTGCAGGTTACCCAGCTCTTCATTCCGGCGCATATTGAAGTCTTCGCTGAATTCCTGTTGCTTTCTGACCGCTTCTCTCTTTTTGTCCATGATGTCTTTTTCAAGATTATGTTTTTCCTTTTCACTCATGACGGCAGAATCACGGTTCAAACGCTCTTCCATGGTTTTGATTTCTTTTTGCTGACTGACCAGCTCTTGGTCGCGAGGTTTGAATTCAGTTTCCAGTCGCGATTTGGCTTTGGCTGCTTGAGGGGCTTTTTCCAGCACTTTCGCGATATTGACGAAACCGATTTTCAGATCAGCGTGGCTCACACCTGCAACCAGCATCAACATTAAGAAAAACGAAATTCTACTTTTCATGATAACAACCATCTCCGGGTTAGATTTTGAGGGATTTTTGGAACTAAAAACAAAGCTGGATTATAAAGGATAAACGACTCAACCTACACTAAAAACCTGAGCCAAAGGTAAACTGAAAGTTTTGCACATCATCATCCGGTTGGGAATTAAACGGTTGGGCCGCACTGACGGCGATGGCGCCAAACGGCGAAAGCCATTGCCCGGATATCCCGGCGGAATAACGCATGTAGTCAAAATTAAAGCCATCACTGACGTTTCCGGCATCTACGAAAGTGCCAATTCTGACCGACTTAACATCGCTAAGAAAGGGAACCGGGAAGAAAAGTTCGGCTTTACCCAGAAACTTGGTCGAGCCACCAAATGGACGTGGATCTCGATCGGAGGCATCACCACAGACTCTTTTACCATTGATAATGTCGCAGGGAGTATCTTTTGGACCTAAAGTGTTGTCTCTGAAGCCTCTAACCGAAGCAGAGCCACCGCCATAATAATTCTCATAAAAAGGCAGATCATTCGTTCCGCCATAACCATCTCCATAAGCCACTTCACCCAACAACCTGAAGGTAAAGTCACTGGCTAACGGGAAGTAGTGTTCTTGCTTATAGCCCACTTTGTAATATTCCAGCTCGCTGGTGGGTATCGTGGCGGATGCAGAAAATCTTTGCTGACCACCCCGGGTTGGAAACACCGCTTTATCCAAGGTATCGTGTGACCAACCCAGTCCAGCTGATAGGGTCAGAAAGCTTTCATCACCGTTATTTTCCTCTATGAAATCATAAACTTCTTGAGGCGAATAATCCGTGGTTGAAATATTGGTGTTTTTCAGATCGACATCAAACCCCAAATTATCGAATTCATTAAGCGGGATACCAAAGTTGAAGCCAACATTCGCTGTATCGGTGTTGTAACGCGAAATGTTGGCTTGATAACCATCACGCGAAACATAACCGGCGTTAAACCCCAGACTCACGCCATCCAGTGTGAAATAAGGGTCTCTATAACCCACGTTGTAGCGAGTCAATACACTGCTGTTGTTAAAGGCAAAGTTGACGCGCTTACCGGTACCGAAAATATTATCCTGAGAAATATTGGCGTTAAAAATAATGCCTTGTACCTGCGAATACCCAATACCGGCTTGTAGATTACCCGAAGCCTTTTCTTTGATCGAGTAGTTGACATCAATTTGATCTGCGGCACCCACCACGGGCGGCGTTTCCACGCCTACTTCTTCAAAGTAACCCAATCTGTCCAAACGTACTTTTGAACGCTCGATTTTGCCGCTAGCCGCCCAACTGGATTCCATCTGCCGCATTTCCCGACGAATAACCTCGTCTCGGGTTTTGGTGTTGCCTTTCAGATTGATGCGATTGACGTAAACCCGTTTGCCCGGATCGACAAAAAATGTCATGGCTACGGTTTTGGATTCTTCATTAATCTCCGGCACCATATTGACATTGGCAAAGGTATAACCTTCATCGCCCAGTCGTTCGGAAATGGCTTTAGAGGTTTCGGTGGCATTTTTGCGGGAAAAAATTTCACCCGGCCCCACTTTGACCAATTTGACCAATTCTTCCGGATCGACTATCAGCTCACCGGAAAGCTTGACTTTCTCCAACGAGTAAACCTCGCCTTCCTTGATATTGATGGTGATGTAGATTTCTTTTTTGTCCGCAGTAATATCGACTTGGGTGGATTCAATGGAAAAATTGATATAGCCACGATCCAGATAATAAGACCGCAACTTTTCCAGATCGGCGGATAATTTTTGCTTGGAGTACTGATCGTCTTTGGAATAGAACGACAGAAAATTGGTAGTGCTGAGTTCGAAGTCGCCTTTCAAATCGTCGTTACTAAATGCCTTGCTGCCGACGATATTGATCTGCTTGATTTTGGCGACCCGGCCTTCTGAAATGGTGATGTGGATACCTACCCGGTTGCGGGTGAGTTCCGTCACTTCGGTTTTGATTTTCAGGCCGTATTTACCGTGACTGAAATATTGACGGCGTAACTCCTGTTCCACCTTGTCCAGAATTTGCTTGTTATAGACTTTGCCTTCAGCTAAACCTATTTTTTTCAGTGCTTCGGTCAGCTCTTCCTGTTTGATGTCTTTGTTACCTTCGATAGCGATTTTGGCAACTGATGGCCGTTCAACCACATTGACCACCAAAGTGCCGCCGTCTCTTTCCAAAGAAATATCCTTGAAAAATCCGGTGTTAAATAACGCCCTAATGGCTGCGCCCTGTTTGTCATCAGAGAAGGTTTCACCCACCGTTACAGGCAAATAGTTAAACACCGTACCGGCGGAAATTCTTTGCAAACCTTTAACTTTAATGTCCTCAACCACAAAACTGCTGGCTTGCGCGACCTTGCCGGTCAGCATACTCAGCAACAGTACTTGAACAAGGGGATATTTCTTCACTCAGTAGACCACAAATAATAAATGTGGCGATTGTATCATGGGGTTAACCGATTCAACCCATTGATAAAGCAAATCAAAACGAATGACAGGAAAAATCCGGCTTTCTAATTAGCTTTCAACCGCAAGCAAAAACTATCCAGAAACATTAGAAAAAAACACCATAGGTCATTGACTGATATGGGAAAAAGCCGATCTAAAACCAGTCATGCCTATATAATCCCAACAGAAACATGCCTTCAGACTTAACTTTGTCGGCAATCGCTGTTATGCATCGACATGGCGCAGCAAAACCTCAGCTTGCTGGGTAATTTGGCAAATCTAAAATTTTTGCAGGTCGTTTATTCAAGCAAAGCTGTTTTTAACCAAGGCATGATAGGCAGACAGGGCATAGCCTGCTTCCAGCTCGACGAAATTAGCTAACGCTGAATAGCTGACACCCCCGGAACCTGTAACAGCCGCAATAGCCCTTTTAGCATCCAGAGCATAAACACCCGCAACAGAAATGCCGTGCTTTGGGGTAATCAGGCTGTAGCAAGTATTCATCCAGTTTGGTTCTGTCATCTGCAGGTCATTAATCAAGCCGACAACGGCGATAGCGCACATTTTGGCTTCCGAATTGGCGGCAAAGGCTGATTTAGGCATGGGGGCAAATTGTGCGGCATCACCGATGATATGGATATGTTCATCGAATAGGGATTGACTGGTTTGCGGTTTGACCGGGCACCAGCCCGTTTGATCGGTCAAACCGTTTTCCAGCGCAACATTAGCCGCAGTTTGTGGTGGAATGATATTTAACACATCGCCGCTGAATCGATCGCCAAAATCAGTCACCAGGGTGTTGCTATTGGCATCCAGTTGAGTAATGGGATTGTCGGCCAGACAATGCCATTCGATTAAACTATCGGCAGTACCGTAACCGTAATGTTTAGCCCAACCGGCTTCGAACAAGGCTTGTTTGGAAAAACTACGTTTGGGATCGAGAATCAGGATTTTCGCCCGTGGATTATGCTGTTTCAACCACCAAGCCATCATACTGGCTCGTTCATAAGGCCCCGGTGGGCAACGATAAGGATCGGGCGGCGCAGCAATTAACACAACGCCACCTTGGCGCAGGTTTTGTAGTTGTTGATTTAACAATGCTGTCTGCGGCCCGGCTTGCCAGGCGTGAGGAAAGGTTTTTGCTGTTTCCTGGTTATAGCCGTCAATGGCATCCCAGCGAAAAGCGATACCCGGTGACAGGATTAAGCGGTCATAAGCTATGCTTTGTCCGCCCGCCAATGTCAACTGTCGATGCGCAGCCCGAATCTCGTTAACCCGATCCACGATGCGCTCAACACCATACTGGTTGTGCAACGCCTGATAATCAACCGTGAGCTTATCCAAATCGGTTAAACCGGCAAATACACCATTGCTGCCCGGGCAGGTGAGGTAATGCGTCTTGGGTTCTATCAGTGTGACGCGCATATTGCTATCCAACAAACGCAGGGTTTTTGCCGCCGTAGCGCCGCCAAACCCACCGCCAACCACCACCACATGCGCTTTGGCGTTTTTGAGTGACAGCGTTTGACAAGCACCCAAGGGTAACGCGCCGATTGCCAAGCTTTGCAAAAATCGTCTTCTGGACAATGGCATGATAGCTTAACGGCTCAAAAACTCAGCCAGCGCAGCCAATTCGCTATCACTGTAACCTTTGGTAATACGCGGCATTAAAGTAGCCGGTTTTCTATCGTATTTAAAATCCAGCAAGGCTTGCAATAATTGAGCGGCGGACAACTTCCCAAAATTGGGAATGGAATCTTCTGTTGATTCTGCAGTGGTTTGATGGCAATTCAAACAGTTAAGCGCAATAGTTTGCGCGGCCAGCTCGGCATTGCAATTCAAAAAATATACACTCAACAGCAAGCCGCAAGCATATTTCATCTTGCAGCCTTTAAAGTTTGCTGCGCTTTTGTCTGAACACTTCGTACAGCATCACCCCGGCGGCTACCGAAACATTCAGGCTTTCCACCTGCCCTGCCATCGGGATTTTGACCAGGAAATCGCAATGCTGCCGGGTCAAATGCCGCATGCCGGTTCCCTCTGTTCCCATCACCAAGGCCAGTGGCATATCCAGCTGCATGTCATAAATGGTTTGCTCGGCTTCACCGGCAGCGCCCATGATCCAGATGTTTTGCTCTTTCAACCAGCGCAAGGTGCGAGCCAGATTGGTCACCTGATAAACCGGCACGGTTTCGGCCGCGCCGCTGGCGACTTTACACACCGTCGGCGTAATACCGGCGGCATTGTCCTTGGTGACGATAATCCCGTGCGCACCCACCGCATCCGCCGTGCGCAAACAGGCACCCAGATTGTGCGGGTCCTGTACCTGATCCAATACCAGATAAAAAGCGGTTTCGTTCAAAGCTTCCACATCCTGTTTCAACTTGTCTTCCGATAGCATGGCTGGCAACTCGACGGCTACGACGATACCCTGATGATTTTTACCTTCTGCCATACGCTCCAGTTTTTTACGCTCGGTTTTTTCCGGGGTAATACCGAGTGCCAGTAAATCATCTATCACTTGTTTCAGCCTTGCGTCCAGTCTTTGACTATCGACCCAGGCGCGGCGGATGTTCTGCGGGGAATAATCTAACGCGGCCTGTACCGCGTGAATACCGAATAATTGGGTTGTACTCATGATTTACGGCGTCTTCTGGGTTTCGCAGCTGTTTTTTCAGACTTGGCTTTTGGTTTTGCAGTCGCAGTTTTTTTAGGGGCTGGTTTATTGCCAGTTTTGTTAGGCGTTTTTTTACCGCCTTTACCCGGCAAAACCAGTTCAAAATCGATTTTTTTATCGTCCAGATTGACTCGCACCACTTTGATTCTGACCAAATCGCCTAAGCGGTATCTGACGCCGGTTCTTTCACCGTATAACTGATGCTTGCTGGCGTCGAAGGCAAAATAATCGTTATGCAGCGAAGCGATGTGCACCAAACCTTCCACATAAATGGATTGCAGTTCCACGAAAAAGCCGAAGCCGGTCACCGCCGAAATAATCCCGGCAAACTCTTCGCCGATTTTGTCCATCATGTATTCGCACTTCAACCAGCTCACTACATCGCGGGTGGCTTCGTCGGCGCGTCGCTCGTTGGCTGAGCAATGTTCACCCAATAACACCATGTCGGGATGGGTATAGTGAAACTCGGCAGGCTTTTTACCGGCCAGACAATGCCGAATCGCTCTGTGTACCAGCAAATCCGGGTAGCGACGAATCGGCGAAGTAAAGTGCGCGTAAGCATCCAGCGCCAGACCGAAATGACCTTTGGTTTCAGGACTGTAAACGGCTTGCGACATGGAGCGTAACAAGATAGTTTGAATCAGATGCGCATCTTTACGGTCTTTGACCGACTCCAGAAGATGCATATAATCCAGTGGTGTAGGTTGTGCACCGCCACCTAAATGCAAACCCAGTTCACCCAAAAAGGTTTTTAACGCCAACAGCTTTTCAGTGCCCGGGCCGTCGTGTATCCGTAATAAGCGCGGCATTTTCTTGCGATTTAAGAACCTGGCCGCCGCCGTATTGGCGGTAATCATGAATTCTTCGATTAATTTATGTGCGTCATTACGCACCACCGGCACGATTTCGGCTATCTTGCGTTCTGCCCCGAATACGATACGGGTTTCCTGAGTGTCGAAATCCATCGCACCGCGTGATTCGCGTTGCTGACGCATGACTTGGTACAAGCCATATAAATTCTGCAAATGCGGCAGCAGATGAGCAAATTTCTGCATGAGTTTCTGGTTGCCCTCCACCAGCATTTGCGCGACTTGCGTGTAGGTCAATCTGGCATGCGAGCGCATCACGGCTTCAAAAAATCGCGAACGCAACACATTGCCGTCTTCGCTGATCAGCATTTCGCACACCATGCATAATCGATCAACTTGCGGATTCAATGAACACAAACCGTTCGATAAAATTTCCGGCAACATGGGGATGACTTTTTCCGGAAAATACACCGAGGTGCTGCGGTTCTTGGCCTCCGCATCCAGCGCTGTATTGACGTGCACATAGTGAGACACGTCGGCAATCGCCACCAATAATTTCCAGCCTTTGGCGGTTTTTTGCACATAAACCGCGTCATCAAAATCCCGTGCGTCCTCGCCATCGATAGTGACTAATGGCAGATGCCGAATGTCTTCCCTGCCCTGTTTGGCTTGTTCAGGCACTTCGGGGGTTAAAGGTTTGATTTCTTCCAGCAACGCATCCGGCCACTGATTGGGCAAATCGTAGGAACGGATTGCCATTTCGATTTCCATACCCGGCGCCATATGCAAGCCCAGTACTTCGGTCACGCGTCCAATCGGTTGGCAATGCGCGGAGGGTTGTTGAATGATTTCGGCGACTACAATCTGGCCTTTTTTGGCATGCGCCGTATCTTCCTTGGCGATCATGACCTCATGAGTAATTTTTTTATTATCCGGCACCACATAGGCGACCCGACCTTCGACAAAAAACCGCCCTACCACCTGATGGGTATTCCGCTCGGTAATATCGATAATGGCGCCTTCCCGACGGCCTTTACGATCAAACCCGGCGACTCGTGCTACCACTCTGTCATTATGAAACAGCGGTTTCATTTCCCGCGGCGATAAAAACAAATCATCGCTACCATCGTCAGGCTTCAGAAAACCAAAGCCATCCGGATGGCCTAAAACTCGTCCGGCGATAGTGGTTTGGCCGTCGCCCAGTGTGTATTTTTGTCGATTGTTAAAACCCAGTTGACCATCTCTTTCCATAGCCCGTAACCGCCTTCGCAAGGCTTCCAGTGCATCCGCACTTTCAAGACCGAATTGTTGGGCTATTTGTTGTCGACGCAGCGGTTTGCCGGTTTGTTGAATCAGTTGCAGAATCAACTCGCGACTGGGGATGGGGTTTTCGTATTTCTCGGCCTCACGTTCTGCGTAAGGATCTTCGAGAATTTTAAAATCAGTTACCTGATCATTGATGTCTGTCATTTATATTCATTGATTTAAACGCTTGCCAAGGCCGCACAGAAGCTGGGGTGGCAAAGCTAAGTTAATTTTTAACCCAAACCTGCTGATGACGCTGAGGTTGCTGTTCGGGTTGAGCTGGGTGAGTTTTGATGAACCAAGACTTTCGACAGCTACAAGGTGAGCGGAGATTAAGGACTGGGTTAATCGTTGTTTGTCGGAGAAACTGATCCGGATTCCGTTAGATAAAGTCATATCCTTTTTTGCTATCCTGTTGCTGAACTGCGGGTTCTAAAATACGTCGGCATTCAAATTGCCAGTAACCTAAACCTATGTTTTTCCGACCTATCAGAATGATGGGAAAGTTCTCTTGCCCCATATACATTCTTAATATATCGCCGTCTTTTATCATGAAAGAATCCAGGATGATATAACTTCTTTCTTCATCCTGTTGTTTAACGCCGTACAACAAAGCTTTTCTGTGTTCCGAGCCTGCGACTGCTCCAGGCTCCTGATAACTGACCGAAAAGGATTGTTGGGTAATCAGGCTGACTTCGAATATCAATTTATTGTCTTGTCTGGACAATAAAATTTTACAAACCACCCCCAAAAAACGCTGGTGAGGTAATGCATCCGTCCGCCGAAAACTCACCAGACTGCCGATAGACAGTACGCCCTCTTTGGCGAAATGACAAAAAAGCGCCCGATCCGAATAGGTTTCCGTCAATACCTCCAGGCCGGAGGCGGGAGTATGTTGACCATCTTGCAGTGCATGGGTGGCATCCAGGCCAATGGCTAACAGCCGATTCAAACGATCGGCAAACGATGCGGTGCCTTGCGGTTCCTTGCCTTGCCAGCGTTGCAATAAATAAATAAATAATTCGGCTGATAATTTTTGATTATCCGTATTCTTTAAGTCCAACGCACTAAAGCGGGCGATATCTTTACTGCAGTACTTATCAGCTTGCTTGGATAATTTATGCAATTTGTTCAAGTTCAGATACAGTCTGGCTGATTCGGTGCGGCTATCTTTTTCAGGCGTATCGGAGGTGACGAAGCTTGGGGGCAGATCTTCATCCATTAAAATAACGCACTGGAAATTTTGCTCTGCAACGGGTTTGGTTTCGATCAAAACCAATTCACTGATTTTGCCGATAAATTCATAAACCAGTTGAAATTCCTTTTGCATTAGACCGGAGGGGAAAGCCAGACTCAATAACAAAATTTGTTTGTAGCTGTCTGCTACGCTACTGGATTTGCTGAACATACCGGCTTGGTCGCTCACCCGACTGTCATGCTTGCCCAGTTTGACCGCCAGTTTGTAAAGTGAATGCAAGTCATACCAAATCCAGTCGGGTATCGGATAACTCATTATATAGTGAGTAATCACGATGCTGCTCAAGCCTTTAATGGCGCGTTGTATCGCCAATGCGGTGTTTTTGCCCTGTAACCACCCCACTTCGCGCCGGGTTAAGTCTTTAACCACACTCCAGAATCCGATGGTGAACTGCTTTTCGACCAGCATGACCAATGAGAAAACATTTTTCTCGATATCACCTTTTGGAAAGCCGAATTTGATTAATCGAGAACGCAGATAATCTTCGATCATCAAAAATTGCGGTCTGAGTACTTCCAACGCATTCAGGCGATTGGTTGCACTCATGTCCAATGAAATTAAATCCTGGAGTAAATCTTGAAACAGCCGGGTGGCCAATCCGGGATTGGCGATGGGCAGTTCCGATACCCATTGACGTAAAACAGGCTCTGCAAAGGTAGCAGCGAGTTGTGGATCGGTTTTTTGCTCCGGAATAACCAGATAAAAAGAGTTTTTCACACACTGCCCAAATATAACCAGCTGAGCCGACTATGCGCCAACTCTAGCGTAAAGCATTGTTGAGGGGTCAATAATAAAATCATTCGCAGAACGTTAAGATCGATCAGCAATAAAACCGATACCCGCTGTACAAAGCGTATTCGAAAATATAAATCTCTAGGTGAAGTGAACAAATAGAAGCATTGCAATTATCGAGGTGATACTGTCAGAGCACCTATGGTCACGCCAATATCCACACCGCGCCCCTTGCCTGACAACACTAAAGATATTTCGCCCGATGTCAATACTTGACCATCCACTGATTTTGTTACGCCTGCATGACCTTCCAATGCCACATAATGACCATAGATTTCATTGATATTAATCACATCAGAAAACACTCCGGTGCCTTCAATTTCAGACTTGCCGATAGTAAAGCCTATGCTTTTCGTAGACAAACCGACTTGTGCCCGTTGTCCATTGCTGCAGCGGATATGCCCCACACCGTCATATTGTTTATAGACAAAAGACCAACCACTCAATTTATAGGTCATGGTGCAGGAAGTCATACTAGGTGCGGCATCGACTGTTGTGGCAATGCCCAAACAGAAAACGGCTGCCAATATCGTCCTGATTTTATAAAATCTATTTTTCATCATCTCTCCGCAAGTTCCCGCAACAACACAGCGGGCTCAAATGTAACATTGCATAATTATAATACAAACAGGCTTTTGCCGTTCATGAGGCCACATTCAACGACAATACGGCGTTGATGCCACTTTGCTCGTTTTTGGTGTCTAACTCGGTTGCCAGTATATAAATTCGCGCTCTATCCACACCGGATTTTTCCGCCAGATATTTGGCGATATGGTTAGCTCGATTGACCGCCAAATCGTTTAAACGTTCCGGATCCGGCTCCATTTTGGATTCCAGTTCCACCCGGGCCAGTTCGTAAAAATCGCCATCGGGCTTATCCTTGATGCGGGGTTTACCCAACAGGGAATGATCGATTTTCTGTGGAAACACTTCGGCATAAAATTTTGCCAGCAAACGTTTGTAGTCATCATCGGAAAGCTGTAGGTATTCGTGGCGAATTTTTTCACCTTTGTCCCGCAACTCCCCGGACTTCATCTTCTTGAGAATATCTTTCAAAGCATCGAAGCGCATAACCGGCCAATCCTGGGTTTGATAGGCTATACCTTTAACTTCCAAAACCAGTTCGGGCTTGCTCTCCAGCGCTTTGGCAAGATGATCCAGTTTGGTGGATTCTTCAGGGGTTAATTCGCCACTACCGGCATTAAAACTTACCGTACTCATATCGGCATCTTCAGCAAATAGTGAGCCCAGTGCTTTAAATGGTGACGTGACAGCCTTGGTAATTAAATTGACGAAGATATCCGCCACCAAAGAACCTACGCTGAATTGGGGGTCTTCCAGGCTGCCGGTAATAGGAAAATCCAGGTCGATTTTACCGTCCGCATCTTTTAACAAGGCAATCCCTAATTCAAGCGGCAGGGAAACAGCTTTGGGGTTATCCACTTTTTCACCCAATTTAAGCTGTTCGATGACAATTTTATTTTGCGCTGTCAATTGCGCCTGTTTTACTTTGTAAGTCAGATCCAGATCCATTTTGCCTTTCTCGATCTTGTAACCGGCGAAATCAGCCATATACGGGGTGATCAGCGGCAATGGCATATTATTAAATTTTAAGACGATGTCCGAGTCACCATTTTTAAGCTGATACTGACCTTTGATGTCAACCGTTGCCATATCATAGACTTTACCTTGCAGCTTAAGCTTGAGTGCTTCATCGCTATGACTACTGAATCCATCCACGGCGCCGGACAGGCTGTTGATTTTGACCACAAAGGGTAAAAACAATGAATAATCCGCAAAATCCGAACCGCCTTTTTGAAACTCGATTTTGCCGATAGTAATCTTGGGTTCAGAGGTCTTGTCTGTTTGCGAGGCTTTTTTGGTTTTTTCAGGCTGTTTCTTGGCAACCGGCTTGGGTTTGTCATCCGCTTGTGCAACCAACAGATCACTGACATTGTTGCTGCCATCTTTTTTGATCATGAAACGAAAATAAGGCTGATCAAATACCACTTTGGCTAACTTATAATCCTGCTTGGCAACATCAAGCACCATTTGCTTGAATTCCAGATTGGCCCATTTTACAAAATCCAGGTTTTTAACTTTATCCCGAGTCACTAAGCTGTCGATATTGGCATCGCCCTGATAAATAAGCCCCAGTTCATCAGCGACTTTTAATTGCAGATGGCCTTGGGTATTTAAATCACCATCCGCCAATTCCAGATTGATAAAAGGATCGACATAGGTTTGAAAGGTTTTGAGCTTGATGTCTTTTAATTCAACCGCCCAATTCGCAGAAAACGGCGTCAAACCGGTTTCGCCTTTAATACTCAATTGACCGGACTGGTTCAAACGCCCCGTCAACTCCAGGGGTAGGCGAATAGAATCAACATTGCTGTAATCGCGCAGGCCTATATTAAGCTGGCTCAACACCCAATCCACCGGTTTGCTTTGGCTTTTATCGGTAAAATTGATTTGATAATTGTGCAACGCCAATTCGTACACTTCAACCTGCCAGGGCTTTTCCGGCTGCGCAGTTTCTTTGACATTAGTCTGGGCTGTCGAAGTCTCAGTTTGCGAAGCAAACAAGGTTTGATAGTTCACCTGTCCATCGGCTTGTAACCAGGCTTTGATTTGCGCATCTTTACTGGAAACCACGCCAACTTTGAGCTGTTGTTTTTGCAGATCAAAATCAATTTTATGAGCGCTAAACTCCGGCAACAGAATTAAGGTATCAGGTTGGTTTTGAGCATTTAAAGCCAGTTTGCTGATATCCAGCTTGGCATTATTGACCACCACAGCCAGTCCCGATTTTTCGTTGGAGCTGAAGCTGTAATTGGCCTGCAGAGCCAAAAGTCCATCGGTAATTTCTAAAGGCATAGTGTCTTGTAGAAACATTTGCCAGACTTTGTTCAATGTGAGGCCTTTTAGATTGATCTGGCCTTGCGATTTCAACGCCGTCAAATCGAGATCACCCTGCCAGTCCAGATTGCCGCCCGAAGCCAGAGCAAACCGCAAATTAAATGTCGAGCTGGTATCCGGTTGGGTAGACAGTTCGGCAATCGAAAAATCAAGGGGTAATATGCTTTCTTGGATGACTTGCCCGGATGACAAATCACTCCAGGCAACATGACCTTCTTCCAAACTCAACTGGTGAATCAAAACCGCTGGCGCACCAGCACTTTCCGGGCTCTCAGAAGCTGTCGATTCAGCTTTGGGCTGTGAGAGCTTATCCAGCAAATCGCTAAAATTAAACCGGCCATCCTGATGACGTTTGATATCGGCCAAAGGCTTTCTTAACGCGACTGATTCTACAATCACACTGCGTTGTTTCACCGACTCGATCACGGCCACGTCGACATATAACTCGGCAAAACTCAACAAAGGCTTGGCATCATTTGTCGATAACTCGAAATTTTGTATGGCTGCCGTCAACTGAAAAGGGTCGAATTGGGCATTACTTAACTTGACCGGTTGTCCGGTCATTTCGGTCAGAAATTCCGGCAATTTGTCTCTGACCAGTTTGGGTAGCAGATAAAAACCGGCAGCCGCATAGATGCCAACTAATGCAAACAGGGTGAAACAGGTTATCAAAATTTTTTTAAGCACCTTGACCTGCCTTAATGCAGCTTATTCAAAAAGTCGGCTTCGATGCGACAACCGCCCAAATCGGGGTAATCCGCAAGATTTTGTTCAAAGTCACGAAAAGTCTGGTGCTGAAAAGCTAACCGGCTGATTTTGCCCTGTACCAGTTCGAATTCCAGCGCGCCGCCTTTTTCCCGCGGACTGCCGGGCTGCGTGACAAATAATAAAATCCCGATATTAGCCATGGGTTGTCCCTGCTCTTGAGCCGGACGCACACAACTGTATTTTTCAACCCGTAAACTACTCATCACCTCAGCCAGTTGAGCCGCATTAATCACGACCCCTTCATCAGCAACGCTGGGCAATTGCAGTACAGTTTCCAAACCAAAATTACCCAGATGATTTTGCAACAGTACAGAACCATTTCCGGCTTTATCATTGAGCAGCAATGGGTACAATTGTTTAGTCATTTCATCTTTATTGGGATTGCTCAACGCCGACAGTAATTGTCGCCCCACCGATTGCACGGAATTAATCACACCGTCTTTCTTTTGCCGATTAGTGCTCAGGCTCTCCCAGTCTTGTTCAGTATTGACCGGCAAGCGCATGCTTTTCATGACTTCATAGTTTTCACTGGCCAAGCAAGCCGAAAAATTTTTACTACGATACTGTTCCAGTAAAGCGGGTCGCACAGCATCCGCCATGGCTCGCTGCGAGGTAATATTGAAATTTTTCCAGTCTGTCGATTGATTCAGGAAGTAAAACAACACCGCATTTCGGTCAAATTTGTTGAAACCCAAGCCTTTCATGACCAATTTCAAACGCTGGCACTGATTGGATACCTCTTCATAATTTTGCCAGTCGGGCTTTAGATTGGGTCTTTCAGCTTCTTCCACTTTGTTGATCAGCTGTTGCAGGGTTATCTCACCGGTGGTGGTTTGTATTGGGCTTTTCCACAGCTCTTCAAGGCTTAAATCATGCGCATCAGGCACACCCTCAACCTTGGTTTTAACCAATAAAGACGGTGTCAGTTCAGGATAAATCCGCATTTCGCCCAGCAAACGGGTTTCAGAAGCCCAGGCTTTCGCACCGCCATCCATGACTTCGTAGACCGCCAGACGGCTTTGATTCAAGTTGGCACTATCATTGCCCAACACCACACTGGTTGGAAGATTATGAGTTTCCGAACTGAATTTTCCGGTGGGTGCGGGTTTGTTGGCCGCCGTTTGCGCCGAAGCCTCCATCCAGCTACCGGCCAGCTTACCCATTACCGCGACGCCCGTGCCAACCCCGGTCAACACCATCAAATTACTGGCGGCATTAATATCATTCACCAACTGCGACAGATTGGCGCCGTGATTGTCGCTGGTTAAAAAGTTGTATTCCAGCAAGGTATCTTTGGCCGAATCCAGTCTCAACCAGGGGGTTAAATAGGATTTTTTGGTTTCGAGTTTGAAATTGCACTTTCCGGTCGTGGCCTGATACAAAAAGCCACTGGCTTCGCGCTTAAATTTAAGCGGTTCATTATGAATGTTGAACAGCAGCGCAGCAGATAAATCGCCCGACTCATAGGAAGACCCCACATCGCCGCAACCGCCTTTTAAAGCGTTATCGCCTTTGAATTCAAACTCGGAAACCAACTGTACATAATAATCATCGGGGGTAACAGTTGATTGACCTTTTAGCAGTGGTAAAGCCGAGGTTTCGGTTTTGGGATAATCGACCACAATTTGTCGACTAGTGGCGCAGGCGGTTAATAATCCGCTGACCAGCAGGACAAATTGAATTGATAAAATCGGGCTTCTCGTCATTGCATATCCTGGCAAATGTTTCATAGCATGCATTCGATAATTGCATGTTTATTGCTTAGTTTTTAGAAGGAATAATAAATTGAAGTGGGCTTTGTGGCTATGTTTTTATAGCCAGGAGAAGATTATTGAGTGTCTTGTTTGAAACGATGAATCTGCCGCCGCTGTTTCTTGTTGGGTTTGCGCTCGCGTTCTGATGGATGTTGCAGCGCTTGTTGCTGTTTGCGTTGTTCGATTTGCTGTTGACGATTTATCAGACTGGCTGGTTCTTCTGCATAAAGTAGAGCGGCCTCAGTGGCAGGACGGCGTTGCTTGTTCAGGTCGGTCACAGCCACTTCCCAAGTGTACTGGTCTTTGCTGATAGTAATGACATCGCCCACTTTAATGTCTTTACCCGGCTTACAGCGTTGGCCGTTGACATGAACTTTGCCGCCATTGACGGCTTCGGCTGCCAGACTACGGGTTTTAAAAAAACGCGCAGTCCAAAGCCATTTATCGATGCGAATTTCGGAAATTTCAGCCAACTGGCAATCCTGCCTCCGTCCAGGCATTAAAACCACCCGCCATGCTCACAGCCTGAGCATAGCCCAGTTGATTCAATACCTGCGTCGCTAATGCCGAGCGGCCACCGGTCTGACAATAAACCAAAATGCTGGCCTGTTGCTGCTGAAAATCGGGATGTGCGCCGATTTTAAACTCCAGCAAACCACGCGGTATATTGATCGCACCCGCTAAATGTCCGGCAGCGAATTCCGCCGGTTCTCTGACATCCAGAATCAGACTCTGCTTAATCTGGGTTTGAGCACTATTGACATCAACTTCTTTGATTTGTTGTTTGGCCGCAGCCACTAAATCCTGGGCAGTGATGGACATAAAATCTCCTTTGATTGATCATACAGCCTGGTTTTTTCAGGCTTCCATATGTTTTTTAAGTTCTTTGGGGATCGAAAACACCACTTTTTCTTCAATACCTTTGTTTTCCCTAACAACAGTCGTTTCTCCACCCCATTCTTTTAGTTGATCGATGACTTCTTGTACCAAAACCTCCGGGGCCGAGGCGCCTGCTGTCACGCCCACCACCTCAATACCTTCCAGCCATTCTTTTTTCATGTCTTTATGAGTATCGATCAAATAAGCCGATTTACCCAATTGTTCGGCAATCTCGCGCAAACGGTTAGAGTTGGAGCTGTTCGGTGAACCCACTACCAGAATCAAATCAGAGATTTCGGCCAAATCATGCACGGCATCCTGGCGATTTTGGGTGGCGTAACAAATATCGTCTTTTTTCTGTTCCTTGATCGAGGAAAAACGTTCGCGTAACGCATCCACCATCACTTTGGTATCGGTCATCGATAAAGTAGTTTGGGTGACGTAGGCCAGATTGTCCGGATTGTTAACTTTCAGATTTTTCACATCTTCCGGCGTTTCTACCAGATAAATATCACCATGCTCGGTGCATTTATCGTATTGGCCCATGGTGCCTTCGACTTCCGGGTGACCGGCATGGCCGATCAAGATGACTTCCCTATCCTGTTTGGCATGCTTGGCGACTTGCATATGGACTTTAGTCACCAACGGACAAGTGGCATCAAAGACTGTCAATTGGCGCTCTTCGGCTTCCTTTTGCACTTGTTTGGAAACACCGTGCGCGCTAAAAATCAGATAGGAACCGACCGGCACATCACTCAAATCTTCAATGAAAATAGCGCCCTTCTCTTTCAAACCATCCACAACCGTGCGGTTATGTACCACTTCATGACGCACATAAATAGGCGCACCAAAGGTATCAATGGCTTGGTCGACAATTTCAATGGCCCGGTCAACACCGGCACAGAATCCACGAGGGTTTGCGAGTACGATTTGCATATTCTTGAGTATTTTACTTGGTTAGGACGAAACGATTTTAATCCAATTTTGTTTCCGATACGATAATTCCATCCGCGTCGGCGTATAAATAATGATCTTTTTTGAAATTCACACCGGCAAAGGTAATCATTTTATCCCTATCCCCCTGTCCATGTTTACGGCTGCGCAAAGGATGCGTGTGCAAGGCCATGACGCCTATCGGCATTTGGTCGATCAATTCGACCCCACGAATACAGCCATAGACAATAATGCCTTGCCAACCGCTAGCAACCGCTTGTTCAACCAGCGTGTCGCCCAGTAAAGCACAGCGACGCGAGCCGCCACCGTCGATCACCAAGACCCGGTTTTCGCCGGGTTCTGCCAATGTCGTGCACACCAGCGAATTGTCTTCAAACACTTTCAGAGTGGTTATTTGCCCGCAAAACCGGCGTTTTTTACCATAATGCTGTAACAAGGGTTCGGCCACCTGAAAATTGTCCTGCTCGGAAAAACGGTCGCATAAATCAGCCGTAAAAAAAACCATTGGCCCTCCCCACAAATCGTTAGTAATACCTTGATAACAACCCATATTGACAATCAGCATTCGGCACAGGAATCTTCACCTCATAGCCGCCGCCGGAAGCTTCCTGCATGGCATTACCGTATTTATCCAGCATGCTTTCCACGGTAATATCCTGATTACCATTCGGTAAAATCAATTCCAGTCTGTCGCCCACCGTAAACTTGTTTTTGACGCTAACATCGGCTAAACCGGTGTCTGTATCGTAGCCGGTAATTTCGCCGCAAAACTGTTGCTGATGGCTTTTGGAATAGCCGGAAATATAGTTTTGATGCTCGTGAGTATGGTGGCGCTGATAAAAGCCATCGGTATAGCCGCGATTAGCCAAGTTATCCAGCACCCCAATCAACTCCGGCTGGAATGGACGACCCGCCATCGCATCATCAATCGCTTGCCGATAAGCTTGCGCTGTTCGAGCCACGTAGTAATGCGATTTGGTGCGACCTTCGATTTTCAGGCTGTCCACGCCGATTTCCACCAACCGCTGGACGTGCTCAATGGCGCGCAAATCCTTGGAATTCATGATGTAAGTGCCGTTTTCATCTTCCATGACCGGTAGTAATTCACCTTTTCGACCTTCCTCTTCCAGAAAATAGATATTGTCTGCCAGTGGATGCCGATCAGCTCCACCGCAACTGGCGGTGTTCAAACCCTGATTGAGATCGTTCATCGATATGACCGCGCTGTCACCCAATACATAATCACCTTCGGCATTTTCCTGCGCAGGTACCGTATCGTATTTCCAACGGCAAGAATTGGTGCAGGTGCCTTGATTGGGGTCGCGATGATTGAAATAGCCGGATAACAAGCAACGTCCGGAATAAGCAATGCACAAAGCGCCATGCACGAAAACTTCCAGTTCCATATCCGGACATTCCTGACGAATCTCGGCAATCTCATCCAGCGACAATTCCCGCGACAAAATGATCCGCTCGACGCCCATGCTTTTCCAGAATTTGACACTGGCAAAGTTCACCGTATTGGCTTGTACCGACAAATGAATCGGCATATCCGGCCACTGTTCTCTCGTCAGCATGATCAAGCCCGGATCGGCCATGATCAACGCATCCGGCTGCATGGCAATAATGGGGTTTAAATCTTTAACGAAGGTTTTGACTTTGCTGTTATGCGGAATGACATTGGTGGCCAGAAAAAATTTTTTCCCCAGTTGATGGGCTTCTGCAATACCCTTGGCCAGATTATCGGCCATAAAATCATTATTACGCACCCTCAAGCTATAGCGCGGTTGACCGGCATACACCGCATCGGCGCCAAATGCAAAGGCGTAACGCATGTTTCTAAGGGTTCCAGCGGGAGAAAGCAGTTCGATATTTTTCATTTCAACTAAACAATTAATAAATTATCAATATTTTAACAAACTATACCCGCCGAGTCCGAACTAGCCATTTTCGTGATATTGAATCAATCTGGCTATACTCATTTTTGACCTACGCTGCAAAAGGATCTGTCTATGTCTTACCCGATTGAACAAAAGTTAGTCATTGCTGTTTCTTCAAGCGCCTTGTTTGATTTATCCGAATCCCAAGCCGTTTTTATGGAATACGGCCCAGCGGCCTATAAAACTTTTCAAACCGCTAATCTCAATAAAGTTTTGGAAAAAGGTGTGGCTTTTCCGTTTATCAAGCGTTTGCTGAATATCAACAAACATTTTCCTGCCCAGACCCCGGTTGAAGTGGTGTTGCTTTCCAGAAATTCAGCAGCTACCGGTAAACGAGTATTCAGATCGATTGCCCATTATGAGTTAGCCATTTCCAGAGCTGCATTCATGGATGGCAAATCACCTTATGCCTACATACCGGCTTTCAACGCGGCGCTTTTTCTGTCTGCTAACGAAGAGGATGTCAAAAAAGCCATTCAATGTGGTTACCCTGCCGGTACGGTGTTGCCCAGTGTGGTGGTTGATAATGAACAGGAGGAATTGATCATCGCCTTTGATTTTGACGGTGTGATTGCCGATGACGAAGCAGAAACCGTTTACAAAAATGCAGATTTACCAAAATTTCATGAATATGAAACATCTAATGCCCATATCCCCCACAGACCTGGCCCGCTGGCCGAATTATTCAAAAGCCTGAACTACCTGCAGACTTTGGAAGATGCCGAGCAGGAAAAAAATCGGGACTATAAACGCATTATTCGCACGGCGGTGATTACGGCGCGCAATGCGCCAGCCCATGAACGAGTGATCACCACGCTTGAGCATTGGGGGGTTAGCGCCAATGAAACCTTTTTTCTCGGCGGTATGCAAAAACAGCGAATTCTCTCCACCCTGAAACCGCACATGTATTTCGATGACCAGAAAACCCACCTGCAATCAGCCGCTGGAAACATCCCCATGGTGCATATTCCGTTTGGGATTGCCAATTCACTTTAAGGGTCGATCGGGTTGGCAAACCCGTTAAGACAATTTGGTGTGAAAGACAAAGGCATACGCTAAACACGCAACCACTAAAATTCATCCATGTCACTTATCGCCATTAGCAATACTGGCTTTGCGGATTGACAGGGTTTATGCTAAGCCCGAGTGATGAACAACATCACCTAGCGTGAATTCACATCAACTCGTGCCACATAAAACAATAAACACTTTCAAGAGGACTACCCCATGTCAAAATTATTGGAAAAAAGCCAGGAAGCACCATTTTTTCGCGCTGTGAATCAAAATAATCAATTAGTGTATTTATCCGATTACAAAGACGCTAAAAATGTCGTGCTGTATTTTTACCCTAAAGACGATACCCCGGGCTGCACGATCGAAGCCAATGACTTCACTGCCATGGCCGATGAGTTTGCGGCGCTGGACACTGTGATTATCGGAGTCAGTAAAGACGACTGCGAAAGCCACCGCGCCTTTATCAGTAAATACGGTTTGAATGTGCAGCTGTTAGCCGATACTGCGGGTGATTTGTGCGAAAGCTACGGCGTCTGGCAGGAAGTCGAAAAAGATGGGGTCAAAAAATGGAAAATCGTCCGCTCTACTTTTATCATCGATAAACAAGGCGTATTAGTCGAAGCGCTGTATGGGGTTAATCATGAAGGACATGCCCAAGCGGTGCTGGAGCTGATAAAAGGCTTGAACGCTTAACGCCAAGCCAAGCCATGGAAATCGCTGGAGCTTTCCATGGCTTGTTGCTATTGATCTTTAACCAATCGCTGCACCATCAGGCTGATGATCATGTCTCCTTCAACATTGACCATGGTGCGAAAAGTATCCAGCACCCGATCAATGGGTAACAAAATGGCAATAGCTTCAGCAGGCAGACCGACCGATTGCAACACCATCACCATAGTCACCATGCCCGCACTGGGAATACCCGGGGCACCTATAGCCGCCAGCATGCTGGTAAAAAACACGATCAGCTGTTGCGTCAGATCCAGTTCGATCCCGGCTAAATTAGCTATAAACAAAGCCGCCATAGCCTCGTAAAGTGCCGTACCATCCATGTTAGCCGTTGCCCCCAATGGCACCACAAAACCGGCTATGCTGGGCTTAACCCCCAAATTTTCTTCAGCACAGCGCAAAGTAACCGGCAAAGTTGCCGAACTGGAACTGGTGGCAAATGCCGTGATGAGCGCTTCACGCGCGCCTTGAAAAAATCGCCACGGCGACACTTTGCCGACCATCCATAATAGCAATGGCAATATCACAAACCCATGTAGCAAAGTTACGCCCAGAACCACGCCAACAAAATGTCCCAAGCTCAGCAAAATACTCATATTTTGCGTAGCCAGTAATTGGGCTAATAAGGCCATGATCCCTAGCGGGGCAAGTCGCATCACCCAGCCCACCATGCACAGCATCAGTTCCAGACCTTCCTGCATCAAGGTCAAGATAAGTTGATATCGTTCGCCACCCATGACCAA
>SXGT01179037.1_pt1 | contig 24068 bp, 22 predicted proteins | sample 3176221 | NCBI WGS metagenome assembly SXGT01 (sample SAMN11356862, study PRJNA531348) | freshwater metagenome | isolation source: freshwater sample F1-120 | place: China: Fuxian Lake, Yuxi | collected 2017-12-25
GCCCAGGCCATGCTCAAGCGCATCATCTCTGAGAAGTGCTTCAAGGCCCGCGGCGTCTACGGCTTCTGGCCTGCCAATTCGGTGGGCGACGACATCGTCGTCTATAAGGACGATGCGCGGAACGTAGAACTGGCGCGGTTCCACATGTTGCGCCAGCAGGAACCGATCGCGGACAAGCGCCCGAACCGATCGCTCGCGGATTTTGTGGCGCCGAAGGAGAGCATGGCGCCCGATTACATCGGCGCGTTTGCCGTGACGACCGGCATCGGCGTGGACGAGTTGGTGAAGGAGTTCGAGGCGCAGCACGACGACTACAGCGCCATCATCGCGAAGGCCCTGGCCGATCGCTTGGCGGAGGCGTTCGCCGAGTATCTGCACGCCCAGGCGCGTCACGACTGGGGCTACGGCAAGAACGAGCGCTTTACGCCAGAGGAACTGGCCGCCGAAAAGTACCGCGGCATCCGACCGGCGTTCGGCTACCCAGCCTGTCCGGATCACACCGAGAAGGCGACGCTGTTCAACCTCCTCGATGCTCCGGCTGTGGGCATCACGTTGACCGAAAACTTCGCCATGTGGCCCGCGGCTTCAGTCAGTGGCCTCTACTTCGGCCACCCGCAGGCCAAGTACTTCACCGTCGGCCGCATCGGCCGCGACCAACTCGAAGACTACGCCAAGCGCAAGGCAATGCCGCTCGCGGATGCCGAGCGCTGGCTGGGGCCGAACCTATAGAGTACGTTGCTCGGCTTGTCCGCACGTCGCTCGGGCTGTCCCTCAAGCCCGAGGACAGCCCGAAAGTAGCTCGGCCTGGGCTTCAAGGCCCAGGCCTCAACGCAAAAGGAAAGCGCGCCAGTCGTCGAGCCCCTCGAAACACGACCTCAGAGGTCCACGACCTTCCCCGGGTTCATGCGGTTGTCGGGGTCGAGGGCGCGTTTGATGGCGCGCATGACGTCCACGCCGGTGCCGTGCTCCTTCACGAGCGACGCCATCTTGCCGGAACCGACGCCGGGTTCGCCGGTGCAGGTGCCGTCCATGGTCAGCGCGCGGTCCACCAGGCGGTCGTTCAGCCGCTTCGCAGCCTCAAGTTCCGAGGCGCTGTTGGGGTCGAGCACGTAGAGCATGTGGAAATTGCCGTCGCCGGCGTGGCCCACCATACACACGGGGAATGGCGCCTTCTTATTGTCCTCTGCGGTGGCGATGATGCACTCAGCGAGGCGCGAGATCGGGACGCACACATCCGTGGTCCAGGCGCGAGACCCTGGACGCAGCGCCAGCGACGCGTAGAGCGCGTTGTGCCGCGCATGCCACAACCGGTCGCGCTCCTCGAGCTTCGTGGCCCACTCGAAACCGTGGCCGCCACGCTCGGCCGCTAGACTCTGCACGGTCTCGGCCTGCTCGGCTACGTGCCGGTCATGGTCGCCGTGGAACTCAAAAAAAAGCGTCGGCGCCAGAGGGTAATTGGTCTTCGAGTACTTGTTGATCGCGTCCAGTTGCTGCGCGTCCAGCAACTCGATGCGCGCCACCCGCAGGCCAAGCTGAATGACTGCAATGACCGTATCCACCGCGCCCTGGAGTAAATCGAACGTGCACACCGCAGCCGCCACCGCCTCCGGCACCGGATGCAGGCGCAACGTCACCTCGGTGATGACACCAAGCGTGCCCTCAGACCCTACAAACAACCGCGTGAGGTCGTAGCCCGCCGACGACTTTCTGGCGCGGGTGCCGGTGGTAGTGACCGTGCCGTCAGGCAGCACCACCTTGAGTGCCAGCACGTTTTCGCGCATCGTGCCGTAGCGAACGGTCGTGGTGCCGGACGCGCGCGTGGCCGCCATGCCGCCAATGGTGGCGTCGGCGCCAGGGTCCACCGGAAACATCAGACCCGTATTGCGCAGCGCTTTACCGAGCTGCAGCCGTGTGACGCCGGCCTCAACGGTCACGTCCATGTCCTCCTGACTCAAGCGTAGAATCTTGTTCATTTGCGTGAGGTCGATCGAGAGGCCGCCACGCAGCGCGTGCACATGTCCCTCGAGCGACGACCCTGCGCCAAACGGGATGACCGGCACGCCAAACGTCGCACTCGCGCGCATGATTTCCACCACGTCCTCGGTCATGCGGGGGAAACACACCGCGTCCGGCGCGGCGGGCGCGTGATACGACTCGCCGTGGCTGTGATTCTCGCGCAGGGTCGCGTTCTCGGTGATCACGGGGCCGAGAGCGACTTTGAGGTGGGCGATGGCTGCGGCGATCTCGTTCGTGTGTCGGCTCATTTCAGATGCTTCGCCAAAAACGCCCATACCAGATTCCACGACTCAATCTGTTCAGGTGAGTCGTCGCGCTGCAGCGTGGTGGTGTTCGTGCGCCGGTTGAACGTGTGGCCTCCGCTCGCGGGACCAGGCGTCGGGTTCACGTAGACCTTCGTCTCAGCAAGCGCGGGTTTGCGCGCGCGGAGCGCGTCAATGATCTGTTCTGCTTCCGCAAAGTTGACGTCGGTGTCGTTGGTCGCCACGTGCACCAGCAGGGGTATCTGCAGCTTGTCTACGTGATAGATCGGCGAGCGCTCCTGGTAGATCTCGCGCTTCTCGAACGGCAGACCCAGGATGCGCTGCTGCGTGGCGAAACTCCGCTGATAACTCGGGCCTTTGTACGACAGCCGGAAGAACAGGTTCGTCACCGGCACCATCGCCACCGCAGCTGTGAACGGATGTTTCTCTCGGAACACCGAATGCAGGGCAATGAACCCGCCGTGACTCCAGCCCATGATGCCCAGCCGGTCGGGGTTCACATGCGGCAGGGTCTTCAGGTATTCCACCGCACTCAGCGTGTCATCAATTTCATAGCCGCCGTAGTCGATGGCCAGGTGTAGCGCTTCGCCGTAGCCCGTACTGCCCCGATACTCGGGCGCGATGATGACGTAGCCCTTCTGAATTGCTTCGCGAACAAACGGGAAGTACGAGATGCCCCAGTTGCCATGCACCCCGCCGTGCACCCAGATCATGGCGGCGCGGCTGCGCGGTTCACCCTTCTGCAGGGGCTGGAACAGATACGCGGGAATGTCCATGTCGCCCACGCTACTCCGATACGTGATCTTCGTGCACTCCATGACGCCTTTGCAGGCTTCGGTGTAGCGCGCGTCTTCAGCGGCCTTCTCGTCAATCGCTGCCTGGAAGTTGGGCTTGGCGTGGTCTTCGAACTTGTCGCTGACGTAGAGCTGACGCGCGCGAGCTTCGTCAAACGGCTGGGGCGCGCTTCCTCGTCCGCGACCCTGTGCCGGCTGGGCCTGTTGCGCGGGCTCGGCTTGTTGCTGTTGTGGCAGGTCGGCGGAAAGTGGCGGCAGCGCTGCCAGTGCCAGAAACACAGTAGCGAGGGCGAGAGTTCTTCGAAGCATAGGGACCTCGCCGAGAAGTGTAGCTCCCCAGGCGCGGCTAAAGCCACGCCAGCTATGATGGCTCGTGCGCAATCTCGCAGCGGAGTTCGGCAACATCGACATCTATCTCTTCGACCAGCTCCTGAAGGGCCGCATCAGCGCCACAGACCGGGTGCTCGACGCCGGTTGCGGCTCAGGGCGCAATTCGTACTATCTACTGACGCAGGACATTGATGTCTACGCCGTTGATGCGAGTCCCGCAGCAGTGGCTGGTGTGCGCGAGCTAGCGATCGAACTCGGCAGGCCGGCCGACCCGGCGCACTTACGTGTGGAGCCACTCGAAGCGCTGACCTTAGATTCGGGGTTCTTCGATGTCGTCATCTGCAGCGCTGTGTTGCACTTCGCGAAAGACGACGCGCATTTTGAGGCAATGATGCGCGAACTCTGGCGAGTACTGCGCCCAGGCGGCCTCTTCTTCGCCCGCCTCGCATCGTCTATCGGGATGGAATCACAGGTGCGCCAGATCGCCGGGCGCCACTTCGCGCTGCCCGATGGTTCCGAGCGTTACCTCGTCGACGAACAACAGTTGATGGCGTTCCTGGCCACACTCGGCGGCCAGCTTCTGGACCCCCTGAAGACCACGATCGTTCAGGGGCAGCGCGCGATGACGACGATTGCGGCAAGACGCGGTTGAGGCGCTTATCGCTGGCGGATTAGGCTCGGCCTTGAGGACCAGGTCGAGCTACGTACATAAGCCTCGGGCTGGTTCTCAGGGTCGAGATCACCGCCCCAGCATCTTGTCGCGCACGGCCTTGAACTCGTTGCCCGCTTTCCATTCCGGGTACGTGGCCGCCTGGGCGACGCGGTAGCCCACGACGAAGTAGAGCTTACCGTCTTCGGCCATGCCGGTCAGATCCCAGTCGGGTTTCACCTCGTCGGACGGCTTGTGGTAATCCTGCGCCGTCCACTGCTCGCGCTTCTGCTGTCCGTATCCTGCCGGCTTCCCGACAAACGTACTTCCATCGTCCAGATACATCGCGGGTACGCCGACTTTGGCGAAGTTGAAGTGGTCTGACCGGTAGTAGAAACCTTTTTCGGATTCAGGGTCGGAGATCAGCGTGCGATTCATTTCCTTTACCGCGGCTTCGAGGTAGTCATCCAGGTCGGATGCGCCCTTGCCGATGACCGTCACGTCGCTCGTCTTGCCCCACATGTTCATGCCGTCCACGTTGATGTTGGCCAGCGTGCGGTTGAGCGGGTAGACCGGGAAGCGCGCGTAGTACTCCGAGCCGAGCAGGCCCTGTTCCTCGGCAGTGACCGCCAGGAACACCATCGTACGTTTCGGGGCCACGGGCAGCGACTTGAACGCGCGGGCAATTTCCAGAATAGTCGCCGTGCCACTCGCGTTGTCGCTGGCGCCGTTGTAGATCGTGTCACCATCGGCCGCCGGCCCGCCCACACCCAGATGATCCCAATGGGCCGTGTAGACGACGTATTCGGTGTTGAGCGCCGTATCGCTGCCCGTCAGTTTGGCGACGACGTTCTGGGAGTCGAGGGTGCGAGTCGCCTGTGTCAGCGTGACCGACGCAGTGGCTTTGAGAGGCACCGGTGTGAACTCCCGCGTGGTGGCTTTTGCCTTAGCCTCGGCGAAATCCACGCCGGCAGCTTTCAGCAGCGCCGTGGTGGCTTCCAGCGAGATCCAGCCTTCGATGGCGGCCTTGCCCATATTCTTGTCAGGCGTGGAGAGGTTGAAGCGTTCGCCGCCCATGGCCTGCGCAACGGCATATGGGTATCCGGCGGGTCCCGTTTCGTGGACGACGAGTACGGCGGCCGCGCCCATCTCGGCGGCCTTCTCAAACTTGTAGGTCCAGCGGCCGTAATAGGTCATCGCCTTGCCGCCGAACACAGCCGGGTCGAGTCCGCCGGGACCACTACCGGGAATCTGCGGATCGTTGACCAGCATCAGGATCGTCTTACCCTTCACGTCCACGCCTTTGTAGTCGTCCCACTGGAACTCGGGCGCCTGGATGCCATAGCCGACAAACACCATCTCGGAGTTCGCGAGTGTGACGGTGTCTGTGACGTGGCGGCTGAACGTGATGAGATCGCCCGGCACGTTCATCTGGCGCGCCTTGCCGCCCTGCGTGACCGTAAAAGGCGAGGACACGGTGGGGCGGATGCCGACGAGTGGCACCTTCTGCACCCACGTGCCGTCGGGGTTGCCTGGCTCGAGGCCGGCGGCCTTGAACTGGTCGGTCAGGTACTGGACGGTGAGGCGTTCGCCCTCACCACCAGGCGCGCGACCTTGAAATTCGTCCGACGACAGCCGTGTGATGTCTGCCAGGACGCGCGACGTGTCCAGGTTCGGCATTTCGGCCACGGTCTCGGGGAGCTTCGGCCCTCCGCAGGCGACGGCAACAACAAGGATTCCGCAGGCGAGCACTCGTGATTCACGCATGCGCTCAATTTACCCGATAATCTTCCCCCATGCTCTTCGTCTTGATCACGTTGGTAGTGCTGTCGGGGGCCTCGACCAGCCAGCAGAAGCCAGTGGCCAGGCCCTCGGCGTTCACCTCGCCTTACTCTCTGGCCGAAATGACCGGGAAGCAGGCGGTGGTGGAAACCACGAAGGGGACGTTTATCTTTGAGCTGCTGCCGAAGTCGGCGCCGAATCATGTCGGCTTCTTCATGAAGCAGGCGCGCGACGGCGCGTTTGCCGGCACCACGTTTCACCGGGTGATCAAGTACGGAATCATCCAGGGCGGCGACCCACTGTCGAAAGACCCGGCGAAAACCGCTCAGTACGGCACAGGCGGCATGAACCTGATCAAACGCGAACTGAGTCAGGAAACGCACAGCCTGGGTACGGTGAGCGCGGTCCTCGCGCCAGGCATGCCCGACAGCGGTGGCTGGCAGTTCTTTATATGCGCCAGTCCACAGCCGGCACTTGACGGCCAGTATTCAGTCTTCGGTCGCGTGGTTGACGGCCTCGAGGTGGTGCAGGCCATTTCTACCATCGACGCCGGCGCGAATGACATGGCGACAGAACGCGTCGTCATCTCGTCTGTGACCATTCGCGAGACGCCACCGCCAGTCAAGGCGCCGTTTGTGGACGCGACTGTAGAGGAGATGGCGAGGGCGCGGGCCGTACTCGACACCACGGCGGGTGAGATCGAGGTGGAGTTCTTTCCCGACAGAGCGCCGGAGACCGTCCGCAACTTCCTGCAACTCGCCGTCGCCGGTGTCTTCGACGACACGCTCGTGCATCGCGTGGTGCCGAACTTTGTGATCCAGACCGGATCGCCGACCTACCGGCAATCGCCCCTGACCGCAAAACAGTCGGCGCTGATCCACAACCTGGCGCCGGAGTTCACCAACACACCGAACGTGCCGGGCATTCTCTCCATGGCCCGCGGCAAGGATCCTGACAGCGCGACGACCTCGTTCTTCATCTGCACGGGCGAGTGCCGGGGCCTCGATAACCAGTACGCGGTGTTTGGTCTCGTCGTGCGCGGCATGGACGTGATGATGGCGATTGCCGCGGTGCCGGTGGACGGGGAAACACCCAAGACCCCGGTGTTGGTCAGGAAAGTGTTGGTGAATCGGTAATCAGGATTCCACCTTCTGAAACTCAAGCTGCGCCAACGCGCCTGCCTGAAGCGCGACGAAGGGCTGTTCGCCAGACTGATGCAGCGTCAGGCGGCGTGACGCCTACTTCGGGATCAACACGGTGTCGATCACATGGATGAGGCCATTAGATGCTGCGACGTCGGCTTTGAGCACGAGCGCGCCGCCGATGCGCAGCGAACCTTTGGCCACGAGGATCGACAACCGGCCGCCGGAGGCCACCGACAGGTCCTTCAGCATCCCGAGGTCCGTCGAATTGGGGTTGCCCGCGAACACGTGGTGCTTCAGCACCTTCGCAAGCTTGAGCTTGTCTTTGATCAGCGCGTCGAGGTCCGCCTTCGGGATCTTGGCAAACGCCTCGTCGGTGGGTGCAAACACCGTGAATGGGCCGGCGCTCTTGAGCTGTGCAACGAGGGCGGCGGCCTGCACGGCAGCGACCAGTGTCTTGAACGAGCCCGCGGCCACGGCGGTGTCGACAAGGTCTTTGGCCTGCGGGTTGTTGGCTGAAACGGACACGCGGCCAGAGACCCGACATCATGCTGACGTGCGACGGGGTGGTCCATGGCGCGGGTGAGAAGGCCCGGCAGAAGCGGGCGCTGACCACTCACCGGTGATATAGGTACTGCCATGATTGAAGTGCAGACAGAGATTGAGATCGCCGCGAACCCCGCCACCATCGCAGGTGTGATGTTCGACCCGATGCGGTACGCGGAGTGGATGAAGGCCGTCGAACGCGTGGACGTGCTGGATCCGGCGCTGGCGCCAGGCGCGCGCGTGCGTCACTTCGGCACGTTCATGGGCGCAGAGATTTCGTGGACGACGGTTGTTGAGAGTGTGCATTTCCCCCATGTGCTGGTGCTGACGATCGGCGACGGCCCGTTCGTGGGCACAACTCGCATCAGCATCCAGCGGTCGGGCACCGGGTCGCGCGTACAGGTGCACAACACCGGCGCGCTGAAAGACAGGCCGCTCGTACCCGAGGTGATGGTCGCCGGCCCCATGAAAACGGCGATCGAGGCCGACCTGGGCCGTCTCAAGGCGCTGGTCGAGAAATAGCGGGTTCTTCGTAATGATGACGTGATATGATGCCGTCATCATGCGGACAATCATCGAGCTTCCAGAAGACCAACTGGTGCACCTTGACGCCCACTGCCGGCGAGAGAACGTCTCGCGAGCCGAGGCGATCCGGCGCGCCGTCACGGCGATGCTTGCCGAACAGGCGAAGGCTGGTGCCGCTGGGGCGTTCGGGTTGTGGCGCGACCGAACTGAAGACGCGCTGACTCAGCAGGAACGACTCCGGAACGAGTGGGTCTAGTGAAGCCCCACATCGAAGCGGTCTTCGATACCAACATCCTGATCGACTATCTCGTTGGCCGCGAAGAGGCCCAACGGGAATTTGATCGCTACACCCGCCGCGGCATCAGTATCGTCACCTGGATGGAATTGCAGATCGGATCGAGATCTGAAGCCGAAGCGGACGTCATCGATTTGTTCCTGCGGGAATTTCGTGTGATCGAAATCACGCGGCAGCTGGCGAGGCGAGCGGTGGAGATCCGGCGCCGCACGCACGTGCGATTGCCGGACGCCATCATCTGGGCCACGGCTCAGATGGAGTCGGCGCCGCTCGTGACCCGCAATACTAAAGACTTCCCTGCGGGGGATCTCGGAGTGCGGATCCCGTACTAGCGGCTGGCACGGGCTCTAAAACAATCGGGCTTGAGGAACAGCCCGAGCTACGTACACGGAGCAACCTCTGTCCGTAGCTCGGCCTGTTCCTCAAGGCCGAGCTTAAGGCCTCTTCAGCAGTGTGACGAGCGAGAGCGGGTCTATGCGTGCCCCATTCACGCGCACGGCCCAGTGCAGATGTGCGCCGGTGACTCGCCCTGTGGCTCCCACCAGGCCCAACACCTCACCCTGCGCCACATCGTCGCCCGCGTTCACAAGAATGTTCGACAGGTGCGCGAAGAGTGAGACCACGCCGAGGCCATGATCGACCACCACCGTGCTACCCGGGAAGTAGAAGTTGCCGGCGAGTACCACTGTGCCTGGAGCCGGCGCTTTGACGCTGGTGCCCGCAGGACTGATGAAGTCAGCTCCGGTGTGGGCATTTCGCGCTTCGCCGTTGAAGACGCTCCGCTTGCCGAACGCTGAGTTGGCCTTGTGGGGGACGGGGGCCACAAACGACAAATCCGGACCCGTGTTCGGTCCTGCGTTCCCGTTCCACACAGCTGCGATCGCCGCAGTCTCCTTCGCGATTCGTATTGCCTCGCTCGCGGGGGGATTCATGAAGTCCGGGTCAACCGTCAGCCTTCGCGTGGCGAAAACCTTCGGCGTCACCGCCAGCCTGTGCTCCTTCACCGTCGATCCCGCCGCGCTCACAGCCGACACTGACACGACATACGTACCGGGCCGAGCATCGAGATCGATTCCGACCAACGCGATCCACGCGTGAGGCCTCGCGGCCGTTGCCGGCAACGCCTGGACCCGCGCGGTCCGACCAAATGCTTGCACTTCGAGTGTCGAGAGCGCCACGTCGGAGACGATGGTCAGCACCACGAGTTCGCCGGGCCGTAGCGAGCGGGCCTTGTGCGTGATTGTCAGGGCCGACGCCGCCGCAGACACGGTGGCCAGGCTCAGCGCCACCACCAGGGGCGTCATCGCGCGAGCCTTCATGGCTCACGACTATAACAGACAGGTCTGCGTCACAATGCGCACGTGAGTTCCGGCGCGCCCGAATCCGACCATCACGCCGATATTGCTTTGGCGGCCGCGTATGCTGCCGGCGACGAGGCGGCGTGGGAGCGATTCGTGCGGGAGTTCCGGCCCGGCCTGTACCGTTCGGCCGACGCCATTGACCCGACTGGTAGCGCGCGGGATCTGGCCGACGCGTTGTTCGGCGAACTCTTTGGTGTGCGCGAATGCGAGGGCCAGCGCCAGTCACTCTTCAGACATTTCCAGGGTCGCAGCAGCCTTGCCACCTGGCTGCGCGCCGTGCTGGCGCAGCGACACGTCGATCGCATTCGCGCCACGCGCCGCTTAATACCGTTGCCGGATGACAACGCCCCGCCGCAGGGAAGGGCGATTCGGCTGACGTCATCGAGCATGCCGGAACCGGATGAATCTGGGTGTCAAGCCGCCGTGCGGTTGGTGCTGGCGGATGCGATTGGCCGGCTCGGGCCGCGCGATCGACTGCGACTCGGCTGCCATTACGTCCAGGACCTGACGCTGTCGGCCATCGGCAAGATGTTTGGTGAACACGAAACCACTGGTCATCGGCCTGCACGACTGCTACACCCGGCAATGGCTCGACTGGTATTCGGACTTACTCACCGCACTGAAGGGTCTCGGCGAGTTGTGGACGTGCGAGCAGGTAATGAATCGCGAACGGTTCCGGAGTGCGCTGCGGACGACGCCATGATGGGCACAGCCGGCGGGAGAGGCCCGATGGCAATTCTTCCGACAACGAATCTGCGCTCGGGTTCAACGACATCATCGGCGCTACCGTCAGAAGGTTGGCGTGACGGCGACCCAGACAGGCACCTATCGTCTGGTCGTCACACGCGATTGGGGGGTGAGTTGCGGAGCCACCGGCCGGCTCCCGTTTCATTGGACGGGCAATAGCATGTGCTCCCCCGACTTCGCGCGTGCGGCCGGCGTCAACGAGCCTGAAACGAAACCGATTCGGCTGCACTATCGGCTCGGCTCAGCTACTCGTGGTCGGGCATAGGCATGCTGGTGAGGATGCTGGTGAGCACGAGCGCGACGACGCCGAAGGCGAGTTCGAGTTTCGCCATGCCGCGCAGGTGGCGCGCAGCATCTGCGTGGGTGTTCAGGGTTGGTCGCACCACGCGCCAATTGTAGAAGCCACACAGGGCTGCCGCGCCAAATGCCACCACTTTGGCGATCAACACAAAACCGTAGGGCGTCAACAGTCCCTCCAGGTCGCTGACGTGTTGCCAACCGGCGACGACGCCAGACACCACAAGGAATGCGACCGACGAGATGCCCTGGGACGAGAAGCGATCGATCGCGCGCGCGAACGCGCCGCCCTCATCGGCGGTCGCGCCTGCCTGCCGGGTGACCGCAATCACGACGCCGAGTGTGCCAAGCCACAGTCCGGCCGCCACCACGTGCACGCCGTGCGCCCCAATGAGCCATGTGCCGTACTCGGTTGCGCCCGCGGCATGGCCGGTGAGCCCAACTGTCAGCCCGGTTGCTGCTGAGGCGGCCATTAGCACGGGCCAGCGCGCGGGTGACATGACGCCGATGATCAGCCAGGCCGCCACACAGGCACACATCTGCCAGAACCAGCCGGTGCCCCAAGGGGTTTCGTTGATGATGATGCCGGCAAAGGCGAGGAGCGGTTGATCGGCGCCGAATGACTGCCACGTCTGCACATAAAGGCGCGTCGCGACGGCCAGCAGCATCAGCGGCATCACGATGCGCGGCAACCGCAACGACGTCCGTGCCCATCCCGCCGAGGTTCCGTCGCCGGCCGGTTCTCCTGAAAACACCCGACAGGCCCCGGTCGCGCCGATCACGACAATGATCGACGCGTACCAAACGAACATGCTTCCGTGCGAGAGCCACTCCATACCCGTGAGCCATAGCTTATTCGCCTTTGAGGAAGAGCGGCCAGCGGTCGTCGTTGTCGGCGTCCGAGAGGCCGACGAGGTTGTAGACGCCGGCGCCGAGCAGGCGCACGGGCCGCTGGCCGGCCTCGGTCTTGTCGAGGAGGGCGAGCGCGCGCCGCACGATGTTCTCCACATCCCGAGTGGCCGCGGCGCCGTGGCTGCGCGTGATGGTGGTGAAGTCTTCGTACCGCACCTTAATAACCACCGTGCGCGCAGTGAGGTCGCGCCGTTCGAGCCATTCGCCGACCTCCCGGGCCATCTCCGAGATTTCATTGCGGATACGAAAAATGTCGGTCAGGTCCTCGGCATATGTGCACTCGCTCGAGGAAGACTTCGCCGGACGGTTTGGGGACACCGGCCGATCGTCGTGCCCCGCCGCGAGCTTGAGCAGCCAATCAGCAAGATTGCCGACCGCGTCGTGCATGACCGCTGGATTCGCCGCGCGGACGTCGGTCAGTTTGTGGATGCCCCGCTCGCGCAGGCGAGCGGCGGTGACCGGGCCGACGCCCCAAAGTGCATCCACGGGGAGCTGTTGCAGGAAGGCCTCGATACGCTCGGGTGCGATGACCGTGAGGCCATCGGGTTTGCGCCACGCCGACGCGATCTTGGCCAGGAACTTATTTGGCGCCACACCGGCCGAGGCGGTGAGGCCGGTGGTGTCCTTGATGAGGTCCTTGATACGCCGGGCTACATTCATGCCCAGAAGTTCGCCGAAGCTGTTGGTGGTGACGTCCAGGTAGGCCTCGTCGAGCGAGAGGCCCTCCACGAGCGGTGTGACGGACCGAAAGATTTCAAACACCTGCTGCGAAACGGCGCGGTATTTCTGGAAGTTTGGCCGGATGATCACCAGTTGCGGGCATAACCGCACCGCCCGCGACATCGGGATGGCGGACCGCACCCCAAATGTTCTGGCTTCGTAGCTGGATGCGGCCACTACGCCACGCGAGTCTGGGTTGCCGCCCACGGCCACCGGCCGGCCCTTCAAGTCGGGCCGGTCGCGTTGCTCCACGGACGCGTAGAACGCGACCAGGTCCACGTGGATGATGCGCCGCGTCATGCCGTCCGGCCAAGTATGGCCCGCCCGGCTGGCCCGGTCTTGTTATGATTTACCCATGGCCGCAATGTCATCGGCACTCACTCGTCTGGCAGTTGTCCTTGCCATCCCAGCCGCCCTGCTGGCCACTTCGGCCCAGCGCGGAGCGCCCACGCTCGGCCCTGTGCCCGGCCCGACAAACCCGGAGCCGCACCTGAGCAACATCAAGCAGCTCACCAAGAGCGGCCAGAATGCGGAGGCGTATTTTTCTGCCGATGGCAGCCGCATCAGCTTCCAGAGCATGGACGGCGCGCAGCAGTGCGATCAGATCTACACGATGCGTCTGGATGGTACCGATCGCCGCCAGGTCAGCAACGGGCAGGGCGCCACCACGTGTGCGTACGTCTATCCCGACAACAAGGCCGTCCTGTATGGTTCTACACACCTGGGCGGACGCGAGTGCCCGCCGAGGCCTGGGATGGAAAATGGCTACGTGTGGGCCGTCTACGATAGCTATGACATCTTCAAGGTGAACATTGACGGATCGAATCCGGTCCAGCTCACCAACACGCCGGGCTATGACGCCGAGGCCACGATTGCGCGCGACGGCGGCATTGTGTTCACGAGTGTGCGCGACGGCGACATGGAGGTGTACTCCATGAACGGCGACGGATCAAACGTTAAACGCCTCACGAACATGCCGGGCCCGGATGGTGGCCCCTTTGTGTCGGCTGACGGCAAACAGATCGTGTGGCGCGGCCGTCACCCGGCGCCGGGTGCAGAGCTCGACGAGTACTTCTCGCTGCTCAAGAAGGCGCTGTGGAAGCCCACGTCGGTGGAGCTGTTCGTCATGAACCGCGACGGCAGCAATCCCCGCCAGGTGACCAGTCTCGGCAAGGCTAGCTTCGCGCCGTTTTTCTCGTTCGACGGCAAGAAGATCATCTTTGCCTCGAACTATCACGACCCGCGCGGGCGCAACTTCGACATCTTCCTGATCAACGTGGACGGCACCGGCCTTGAGCAGGTGACCTTTAGCGACACGTTCGACGGCTTCCCGATGTTTTCGCCCGACGGCACCAAGCTGATCTTTGCCTCCAACCGCTTCGGCGCCAAGGAAGGCGACACGAATGTCTTTATCGCCGACTGGAAGTGGTAAGGCCCCGCCATCGCATCGAGTGACCCGGCGTATACTGCGCCCTATGCACACTCTCTTCGCGATGCGAGCCGCCCAGGCTGTCGCCGCAGTCGCTATGCTGACGGCGGTCACCGTCGTGTCTGCCCAACAGTCCCCGACCGAGTGGACACGGTTTCGAGGCCCGAACGGATCGGGCCTCGCGACCGGCACGGGTTTTCCGACCGAGTTCAACACGACCCAGAACATGTTGTGGCGGCTGCCGCTGCCGCAGGGGCATTCGTCGCCCATCATCTGGAACGATCGCATCTACCTGACCGCATTTCGCGGTGATGCGCTGTTCACCATGGCGATCGATCGCCAGGCGGGTACGCTCTTGTGGGAACGCCAGGCACCCGAGACCAAAACTCGCATCCTCGACAAACGGAACAACGCGGCTTCGCCGAGCCCGGTGTTGGAAACCGATCGCGTGTATGTGTTCTTCCCCGACTACGGGCTCCTGGCGTATGACGCAGCCGGCAAGGAATTGTGGAAGAAACCCCTCGGCCCCTTCGACAACATCTACGGCATGGGCGCCTCGCCAATCATCGTCGGCAATCAGTTGATCCTGGCGGTGGATCAGAGCATCGGGTCGTTCCTGCTATCACTCGACAAACGAACCGGCAACGAACTGTGGCGCACGCCCAGGCCTGAAGCCAAGAGTGGCCACGCCACCCCCATCCTGTGGCGAGCACCAGACGGGCGCGACCAGTTGTTGCTGCCGGGCTCGTTCCTGCTGACCGCGTATGACGTGCTGACCGGCGAGCGGCGATGGTGGGTGCGGGGCTTGTCGTTCGAGATCAAGTCCACCCCGGTTGTGCATGGCGACACCATCTATATCAACGGGTATGGCGCGCCGGAGAATGACCCCGATCGTAAGGTGAACGTACCGCCCTCCGACGAGGTGTGGCCCATTGCCGATGCGAACAAGGACGGCGTAATTACCCAGCCTGAGTTTCCGAAGTACTCCTCGGCGTTCTGGTTCACCGTGGCCGATCTGAACCTGAATGGCAGCTTGACCAAAGACGAGTGGGAGTACTACCGCGCCGCGCTTGATTCCGAGAACGGCATGCTGGCGATTCGTCTCGGCGGGTCCGGTGATATGACCGAGAAATCCGTCAGGTGGAAGTATCAGCGGGCTGTGCCGCAGCTGCCGTCGCCCATCGTGTTCAAGGACGTGCTGTACATGGTGAATGACGGCGGCATTGTCACCACGCTGAACCCAGAGACCGGCGCGATGATCAAGCAGGGACGTCTCACGGGCGCCCTTGGCGCCTACTATTCCTCGCCTGTGGCGGCCGGTGAACATTTGTATTTTGTGAGTGAGCGCGGTGCCGTCACCGTGCTGCCTCCGGGCGGCGACCTCGCACCGCTCGTGGTGAACAACCTGGGCGAAGATACCTACACGACCCCCGCGTTCGCCGACGGCAAGATCTACATCCGCACGGTCGAAGCGCTGTACGCGTTCGGCACCAAATAGATTTCACACGAAGCGTGAGGGTCCTGAAGGAGATCCTTCCGTCCTTCATGCCTCGTGTAAGATCCTCTCGTGGCTAAGCGTCCATCGAAGACCCCTTCACTGTTTGATGCACCTCCGAACGACAGCACCGTAATCACGCGGCCGCCATCGGGTGGCGACGAGCCCGTGGCCCTGCACGACGCTGCGCAGACGCGGTATCTCAACTACGCGCTTTCAGTTATTACGTCGCGTGCGTTGCCTGACGTGCGCGACGGGCTCAAGCCCGTGCAGCGCCGCATCCTCTATACGATGTGGCAGCAGAACCTGACGGCGGACGCGAAACATCGCAAGTGCGCGAAGGTGGTCGGCGACGTGATGGGCAACTACCACCCGCACGGCGACAGCGCGCTCTACGAAACGCTGGTACGCATGGCGCAGCCGTTTTCGCTGCGATATCCGCTGGTGGACGGTTCGGGAAACTTCGGGTCGCTCGACGGCGATAACGCCGCTGCGATGCGGTATACCGAGTGCCGTTTGACCCGCATCGCCGATGAGATGTTGAAGGAAATTGATCAGGATACCGTCCCGTTCCGTCCGAACTATGACGGCACGCTCGAAGAACCGGTCGTTCTCCCGGCTCGAATCCCGAATCTGCTGGTGAACGGCGCTACGGGCATCGCCGTGGGACTGGCCACCAACATTCCGCCGCACCACCTGGGCGAAGTCTGCACCGCGCTTGTGAAGATGATCGACGCCGACCTGGAACTGACCAGCGCGCAACTCTGCAAATACATCAAAGGCCCGGACTTTCCGACGGGCGGCCAGATCCTGAACACCCCGGCCGAAATCAGGGAGATGTACGAAACCGGTTCGGGCAGTATCCGGATGCGTGCGACCTGGCAAAAAGGCCCCGACACCCGCACGGGCAAAACGATCTTCATCACGAGCGTGCCCTACGCGATGAGCAAGGCCACGCTCATCGAGCGTATCGCCGACGTGGCGCTGTCGCGCAAGTTGCCGCATCTGGTGGACGTGCGGGACCTCTCCACCGACGATGTGCGGATCGCGCTTGAGTTGAAGCGCGATGCCGACGAGCAGATGGTGATGGCGTATCTCTACAAGAACACGCCACTCCAATCCAACTTTCCGGTCAACCTGACGTGTTTGATCCCGACCGAGAACCCGGCGGTAGGCAAACCCGATCGAGTGGGACTGCACGCCATCCTCTGGCACTTCCTTCACTTCCGACTCGAAGTGGTGCGCGCGCGGCTCAGTCACGAGTTGGCAGCCCTCGGCACACGCATCCACATTCTGGAAGGCTTTGCGAAGGTCTTTGACGCCCTCGACGACATCCTTCGCATCGTCCGCAAGTCCGACGGCAAGGCTGATGCCGCGTCGCAGATCATCGCCAAGTACGGGCTGGACGCCGGGCAGACCGACGCGATCCTTGAACTCAAGATCTACCGTCTCGCCCGGCTTGAAATCCTGGTGATTCAGCAGGAGTTGGCTGAGAAGCGGAAGCGTGCGAAGGAGATCAGCGGGCTGCTGAGGCGCGACCCAGACCTGTGGCAAATCGTGCGCGGCGATATTGAGCTGGTGAAGAAGACCTACAGCGACCCGAAGACGGATCTGCGCCGCAGTGTGATCACTGGCGAAGTAGACGAGCCCGAGTACACCGCCGACGACTTCATCATTGATGAAGACAACGTCGTCATCGTGACCCGCGACGGATGGGTCAAGCGGCAGAAGGAAGTGAAAGACGTGGCGTCCACGCGAGTCCGTGAGGGGGATCAGGTTCTGGCGGTGCTCCCAGGCAGTACGCGGGCGTCGGTGGTGTTCTTTACCAACCTTGGCGTGGCCTACACCTCCCGCATCATCGACATTCCCGCGTCCACGGGTCATGGCGAGCCCATCCAGCGATTCTTCAAGTTCAAGGATGGCGAACGGATCGTGGGGTCGGTCAGCCTCGATCCGCGTGTGGTGGGCGTGATCACATCAAAGAACGCCGAGACGGCCCCGCCGTCACATGCCCTGGCGGTGTCGACAGATGGATACAGCCTGCGGTTTTCATTCGAGCCGTACGCTGAACCCAGTACACGGTCGGGGCGTCGCTACGCCCGCGCTGCCGCCGGCGCCGAGATCGTTGGCGTCGAGCGGGTGACGGGCGTCGAGACCGTGATCGCGGCCACGCGGGAGGCCCGCGCGATGCTTTGCACACTCGAAGACATCAACCTGCTGTCGGGACCAGGACGGGGCGTCATTCTTATCAAACTCAACAAGGATGACGACCGCGTGCTGGGGTTCATGGCCTCGCGGGGCGACCGCGACCTGATGACGGTGGAAACCACCCGGGGCGCCGAGCAGACGATCAGCACGACAAAGTACGAGGTCACCGGCCGGGGTGGCAAGGGCCGAGAGTTACTGCAGCGCGGCCAGTTTGTGCGGGTGGTGCCCACGCCGCCAGAAGTTCCACCGCCCCTTGACCGAAATTGAGCGGTTTGTGACTTACAATTTCCTCGGGGCCCGCAAACGGCCCTTCTGGTCACACTCTGTTTAGAGGAAGCATGATGCGTTCTTTGCTGGCAGCGGGTCTGATGTGTGTCTGTGTAATGGCAGTGGCGGCAACGAAGACGTCGGCCCAGGGCGGCGGCCAGGCCGCGCCGCTGCAGAACCTCCAGGTGCTGCCCAAGGACATGGCCCGCCCGGATGTAATCGCGCTGATGCGGACGTTCACCCTCGCGCTCGGCGTGCAGTGCACGCACTGCCACGTCGGCACGCCCCAGGAGCGGTTCAAGGATGACCTGCCGGCCAAGGCCATGGCGCGCAAGATGTTGAAGATGATGACGGCGATCAATGCCGATTACATGGGCGTCAAGGCGGGCGAGCCGAACAAGGCGACGTGTTACTCGTGCCACCGCGGCGCGCTGAAACCCCTCACGGCCCCGACCGCCGCAGCCGGCGGCTTCTAAAACCTTCCGATTAGAGGTTCAACAAGATGAGCGTGATGCGTCAATGCCTGTTGTGGGCATCAACCAACGCCTGGATTCGCGAGAATGCGATGCGCACTGGATTTGTGCGCCGATCGGTCTCGAAGTTCATGCCGGGAGAACGGATTGAGCATGCGGTTGAGGCCGCCAAGGCCCTCAAGCCCTCGCGGCTGAACACGATCTTCACTCGGCTCGGCGAGAACATCGCGCACATCAGTGAGGCCGACGAGGTCTGCGAGCATTATCTGAAGGTGATCGACCTCATCACCACCGCAGGCATTGACTCGCAGATCTCGGTCAAGCCCACGCAGCTCGGTTACGACCAGGATCCGGAAGTGTGCGTGAAGCATTGCCTGCGCTTAATCGATCGCTGCGAGCAGACAAAGACGTTCTTCTGGCTCGACATGGAGAGCTCGCCGTACGTGGACGGCACCATCGCGCTCTTCAAGCGCCTGCGCCAGCGCACGCCGAACATCGGTATCGCTATCCAGGCCTACCTGTTCCGCACCGAAAAAGACATTGAGGAACTGGTAGCACTCGGGTCAGCCATTCGCATGATCAAGGGCGCGTACCTTGAGCCGGCGGACGTGGCGTTTCCGAAAAAATGTGACGTTGACGAGAACTACTTCAAGATGTGTGCGCGCCTGCTGCAGGACGATGCCTTCAAGCCAGGCGCGTTACTGCACATCGCCACCCACGATATCGGTCTGCAGGAGCGGTTACTAAAAGTGATTGCTGATCGCAAAGTGGCGGCCGACCGTTACGAATTCGCCATGCTGTTTGGCATTCAGGCCGCGCGTCAGGAGCAACTGGCGGCCAAAGGCATGCGCACCCGCTGCCTCATCAGCTATGGCGAATACTGGTTCCCCTGGTACATGCGTCGCCTTGCGGAACGCCCGGCCAACGTCTGGTTCGTCGTTAGGAACATGTTCAAGAGGTAAATGGATCCCGACTAGATCCTCAGCTGTCTCTTCCATCACTTTTCGTCCGGGTCCGGAGCTGGGGGTGGGGTCTTGGGGGGTGGTGGAAGGATGACCGGTTCTCCGAGTGCAGCGGCCGCAGCTTCGTCGAGCTGGATGATGACTTCAGCGGCCTGTTCGGTGAGTTGGGCGCCGATGCCTTCGGCGGCCTTGCTCCACTGGTCAATCAGCCGGTCGTAGGCCCGATCACGTTCGAGCGTGTCGTAAAATGCCGCGGCGTCGAGCCAATCGGAAAGCATCTGGCGGCGCGGCAGCTTGCCACGGCCCAGGCCCACCGTGCGGTCGAGTTCGGTCTGCAACTTCTCCCAGGCCGTCCTGATGCGCTCGAGTCCGGCGTGCTAGGCCAGCGACTCCAGCGCTTGGGAAAACGAGGCGCGATCGGTGAGGTTTAGCGCGCGCCGCACCGGAATGGAAAGCCGCTTATATCGCTCCATTAGGCCCGCGTCCTGCAGATATCCGCGTTCGACGCCCATCCGGCCCGGCTCCCGGGCCATGAACTCCACCGCCGTGCGGACATGCACCGCATTGCCCCTGAATGACCGCAGGGCTTCCATCCCTCTCACAACACAGGTCCAGGTGACGCCTCGATGAACGCTACCTGGTTTCGATCTCGATGCCATCGGTGATACCGGCCGAGACGTTGAACAACGCCGCGAAGATCAACGTTCCGATGAAGCCACAAATGCCGTAGACAATCGGCATGACGATGAGGGCACCCGTGCCAAAGAGCAGGCCCGCAAAGAGGGAGAGCAGTACGCCACACAGCAGGCCCATCCTTGCGTAAAGCATCGCTGCGACCTTTGCGACCGACATTGGGTTCACTCTCGTAATCACCATGGCTGCCTCCAGAAGGGTTGTGGAACGCGCAGACTCTCACGCGAGGAGTCCGGTGATAACATCGGTGATTCCCGCTCCAGTCATGCCCAGCGCAGGGTGTTGACGGGTGGAGACACCACATGGCTTCTGCGAAGAATGATTTCAAGGGCGTCAACGAGGGCTACGTCCTCGAACTGTACGACCGCTGGCGCGAAAACCCGGAGTCGGTTGACCAGTCCGCCCGCGATCTCTTCGCGACGTGGCCGGACTCTGGACCCTGGACCCTGGACGCTGGACCCACCTCCGCGCTGCGCGCTACGGCGGGCACGCCTTGGGCCCCGGACCCAGCGAAGCTGGTCGGCGCTATCAATCTGGCCAAATCCATCCGCCGCTACGGTCACCTCGCCGCGCAGATCGATCCGCTTGGCGGCCGGCCTCTAGGCGATCCGGCCCTGCTGCCCGAGACACACGGCGTCTCCGAAGCCGACCTTCGCGCGATGCCGGCCGCGCTCATGCGCGGCCATATCCCAGAAGGTGCAGAGACGATATGGGATGTGGTGGAGCGGCTGCGGCAGTTCTACTGTTCCACCACGGGCTATGACATCGCGCACATCTTCGTGCCGCAGGAGCGGCAGTGGCTGCGTGAAGCCGTGGAGACCGGCCGGTATCACGCGCCCGCCGATCCGGTCGATCCGGTCGCACTGCTCGAGCGCCTCACCGACGTCGAGGCATTCGAACGGTTCCTGCACCGGACGTTTCCAGGTAAGACCCGCTTTTCGATCGAAGGGCTCGACACACTCGTGCCCGTGCTCGACGAGGTCATCGGTGAAGCGGCTGAGGCAGGGTTGCGCCAGGTGTTTATTGCGATGGCGCACCGCGGCCGCTTGAATGTGATGACCCACGTGCTGGGCAAATCGTACGAACACATCCTGGCGGAGTTCAAGGATCCTGTACGAAGCGCGCACGAGAGCGTGGAGCTACGCTGGGCGGGCGACGTGAAATACCACCTCGGTGCGTCACGCGCGGTGACTGGTGGCGAAGAAGTGGGCATGATTGTCACGATGCCACCCAACCCCAGCCATCTCGAGGCGATCGATCCGGTGCTTGTCGGTATGGCGCGTGCAGCCGGCACCGACGCCCGTCATCCAGGCGCACCGGTGTTTAATCCCGACGCGGTCCTGCCGGTGCTCATTCATGGCGACGGCGCGTTTCCCGGCCAGGGCGTGGTGGCAGAGACACTGAATCTGCACAAGCTCCCCGGCTACACTACCGGCGGCACGATTCACATCATCGCGAACAACCAGATCGGGTTCACGACCACTCCCGACGATTCGTACAGCACGCTGTACGCCAGTGGTCTGGCGCGGGGATTCAAGATTCCGATCTTTCACGTGAATGCCGACGATCCAGAAAGTTGCGTAGCCGTTGCGCGCCTCGCGTTTGCGTATCGCGAAGCGTTTCATCGCGATGTGTTGATCGACCTGGTGGGGTATCGCCGCTACGGCCACAACGAGGGCGACGAACCGGCGTTTACCCAGCCGGTGATGTATCAGAAAATTGCGAGCCAACGCACCGTACGCGAGCAATGGGCCACCCTGCTGGAAACACGCGGCGTCGTGGCGGCAGGACAGGCGGACACTATGCTGCAGGCTCGTCTTGACCGATTGCAGCGGGCGCTCGATGGACTCGATCCCGAGCGCGATTGTGTGGAGCCCACGCTCGAGATCGCCGCACCAGGAACAGCGAGCCAGGTGCGTACAGAGCTGCCACTTGAACGCCTGCGCAGCCTGAACGAAGACCTCCTGCGCGTGCCAGACGGGTTCACCGTACACCGCAAGCTCGATCGCAACCGCGAGCGACGCCGGCACTTGTGCGATGCGCTGGGCGACAGGACGGTTGATTGGGCGACGGCCGAAGAACTGGCGTTTGCCGCGACGCTTGAAGACGGCACGCCGATTCGGCTGACGGGCGAAGACGTCGGCCGCGGGACATTCAGCCATCGGCATGCGGTGCTCCACGATGCCCGCACCGGCGACGAACATGTACCGCTACAGCATCTGACGTCCGCCCGCGCGTCGTTTGAGATTCACAACAGCCCGTTGAGCGAAAATGCGGCTGTGGGATTTGAGTACGGCTACAATATTCAGGCGCCCGAGCGCCTTGTCCTCTGGGAAGCGCAGTACGGTGACTTCATCAACGGCGCGCAGGTGATGCTCGACGAGTTCGTGCTCTCGGCGCGCGCCAAGTGGGGCCAGGAGCCGTCACTCGTCCTCCTTCTGCCGCACGCACACGAGGGCCAGGGTCCCGATCACGCCAGTGCGCGGCCTGAACGATTTCTTCAGCTCGCCGCCGACATCAACATGCGCGTGGTCAACTGCACCACGGCCGCACAGTACTTTCATGTCCTTCGCCGCCAGGCCGCGTTGCTTGTCGATGATCCTCTGCCGCTGATTGTGCTGACGCCCAAGAGCCTGCTGCGCCATCCTTTTGTATCCTCGTCGCCCAACGACCTGGCTACGGGGCGATGGCTTCCGGTGATCGACGACCCTGCCGTGGCCGACCCGGACGCCGTCAGACGCCTGATCGTGTGTTCGGGCAAAGTGGCCGTGGACCTGCTGACGCACCCCCGCCGCGCAGACCATTCGCATGTGGCCATTTGTCGCGTGGAGCAGTTGTATCCGTTTCCTGCGGCTGCGCTCTCTGCCGTCTTTGCTCGGTACGGCCGCTTGAACGAACTGGTCTGGATGCAGGAAGAGCCCGAAAACATGGGCGCATGGGACTTTGTGGAGTCTTTCCTGCGTGATGTCGCGGGGAACAGGGCGGTGTCGGTCATCGCCCGTCCGCGCAGTTCGAGCCCGGCTGAAGGGTCGGCCGCACGCCACGCGCAGAATCAGGAACGGTTGATCGCCCTCGCATGGGCGCCATCAACGCCGGCAAAGAACAGGAGCGGACGCTGATGGCGGTAAACATCGTGGTGCCGGAAATGGGCGAGTCGGTGGTGGACGCACGAGTCGCGCGCTGGCTCAAACACGCCGGCGACGTCGTCACCGTGGGCGAGCCACTGGTGGAACTGGAAACCGACAAGGTGGACGTTGAAGTTACCGCATCGAAGTCGGGGACGCTGGCCTCAATCGCACATCCGGATGGCGCGGACGTGAACATTGGAGATGTGCTCGGGACGATCGACGACACAGTAAGTCCAGCGTCCAGCGTCCAGGGTCCAGCGTCCCCAGCCCAGAGTCGACCGGCCACGCCGTCCGCGCGCCGTGAGGCACGCGAACGCAACGTGCCGCTAGCTGAAGTGAAGTCCAAAGGTCCGCGCGTGACCCGCGAGGACGTGCGCAAGACAGAAGGACCCCTGAACCCAGGGACGCCGGGACCTCCGCGAACTCCGGGCTCTGGACCCAGGACTCTGGACCCAGGACTTCGCGCGGAGTCTCGTGTCCGTATGTCCAAGCGCCGCACAACTATCGCGAAGCGCCTCGTCGAAGTGCAGGCCACGGCCGCGATGCTCACCACCTTCAACGAAGTGGACATGAGCGCCGTGATCGCGTTGCGCATCAGGCAGAAGCAGGCCTTCAAGGACACGCATGGCGTGTCACTCGGCCTGTCGTCGTTCTTTATTAAGGCCGCTATCGCCGCGCTGCGTCAGTTTCCGCGCCTGAACGCTGAAATTGACGGCGACGAGATGGTGCTCAAGCACTACTACGACATCGGGGTGGCCGTGGGCGCCTCGGAAGGACTGGTCGTGCCCGTCCTGCGCGACGCCGACCGGATGTCGTTCCCTGCCATCGAACTCGCGATTCGCAACTTTGCCCAGAAGGCGGCAGACAACACGCTGTCGCTCAACGACCTGCGCGGCCGTAACGTCGCCGCCGGTGGACCAGGTCGTTCGACGCAGGCGGAACGTGTAGCGGCGGCCATCGTCCGAAACGATCCAGCTCTGCGCCAAGCCCGGTTCGATCTCGCCGGCCGCGTCGAAGCGCACAAGCCCCTGCGC
>SXGT01912146.1_pt1 | contig 24066 bp, 21 predicted proteins | sample 3176221 | NCBI WGS metagenome assembly SXGT01 (sample SAMN11356862, study PRJNA531348) | freshwater metagenome | isolation source: freshwater sample F1-120 | place: China: Fuxian Lake, Yuxi | collected 2017-12-25
ATGGACACCCCCGTCATCCTGGCCGCACTCCCGAGCGACCGGCGATACCGTGTGGTGACGGCGATGGCGAAGGAGTTCTTCGGGCCACACTTTCACCCGGCGGACTACCCGCTGCGGGCGCGTCTATCCAACGGCCTGAACTACTACCTGTCGACCGGGTTGTTCAACGCGTTCCCTCTGCCTCAGCGGGAAGCCGGTACCCGCCATGCCCTCCGGTACGCGGGTGAGCTTATTGGCGACGGCAACTCCCTGATCATCTTTCCGGAGGGGCGACGCGTGAAAGGGGAGACCTTGTCCCCGTTCCAGCCTGGTGCCGCGATGATCGCATCACGTCTGGACATACCAGTCGTCCCGATACGCCTGCGGGGCCTCGACGCGGTCTGGAGCGAGGGACAACTGATGGCCCGCCCGGGGCGTGTGAGCGTCCGCTTCGGGCCTCATCTACGGCTTCGGGGCACCGATTACCGATCCATGGCCAGCGAACTGGAAGATGCCGTTGACCGCCTGTGACGAGCGGCCTGCTTTTTGCAAATGCGTGGCCAATGTGCGAAACTGACGGGCAGAGGAGATTTTTTGGCGAAGGACGATCTGATAGACGTACAAGGCACGGTCTCTGCGGTCCACAGCGGTGGGCTCTACCGGGTTCAGTGCGATGCCGGGCACGAAGTGCTCGCCCAACTGAGTGGTCGCATGCGGCGTTTTCGCATCAAGGTCGTCCCAGGCGACCGGGTCACGGTAGGCGTCTCACCCTACGATCCGGTCCGCGGCATCATTACCTTCCGCGCTCGCTAGAACCGACATTTTGAGCCCAGACACCACGCGCGCTCGACCACGACGGCGATCCCGTCCAGTCGGGCGCGGGTCATCTCGACGACCCGACCGGTCGCCAGCAGATTTCGCGGCGCCCTCGGCCGAACCCGTGATGCCGGCCACGGTGGTCGCGGCCGACCCCATACCGTTCGACGAGCTCGACCTTGATCCCCGGCTCGCGATGGGCGTCCGTGACCGTGGGTTCACCACCGCCACCCCGATTCAAGCCGCGGTGTTTCCCATTGTCTCCGCCGGCCGGGATCTGATCGCCAGCGCAGAGACCGGAAGTGGCAAGACCGGCGCGTTCCTGCTCCCGGTGCTCAATCGTGTGCTGAAAGAGCCAAGGCCGAGCGACGGCACCGCAACCGGCCGCACGAGAGTGCTCGTGCTCGGACCGACCCGCGAGTTGGTGGTGCAGATAGAGGACGACTTACAGGGCTTCGTGTATCACACCGGCCTGACAAGCGCTCCGGTATTCGGCGGCACCCCGATCGGACCACAGGCTCAGGCCCTGCGGGCCGGGGTCGATGTCGTCGTGGCCACACCCGGTCGGCTGCTTGACCATCTTCGGGGCGGTATTCCGGCGTTCGCGGGCGTTGACACGCTGATTCTCGACGAAGCGGACCGGATGCTCGATATGGGATTCTGGCCGGATGTCCGCCGAATCGTGGCCAGCCTGCCAGACCTGAAGGCTGAGGGGAGACAGCGTCAAACCCTGTTGTTCTCCGCCACCATCCCTGACTTTGTGCTGAACCCGCTCAAGGAGCTTGCGACTGACCCGGTCTACGTTCAGATCGGACGCCGCGGAGCACCCGCCGATGGCATCTCGCACAGCGTAGAGCAGGTGCCGACGGCCCGCAAGACGGCGTGGCTCACGTCTTTTCTTGCAAGAACGCCCGGGTCGGTGCTCGTGTTCGTCAACACCAAGCGTGGAACCGAACGGCTCGCCCGCGCCCTGTCGAGTGCCGGGATTGAGGCAACCGCCCTGCACGCGGACCGCTCACAGGCCCTCCGCTTGGCGGCGATCGGCGGATTTCGCAGCGGGCGGTACCGGGTGTTGGTCGCCACCGATGTTGCGGCCCGTGGACTCGACATCGATGGCATCAAGTACGTGGTGAACTTCGAGGTCCCGCCCAACCGGGACACATACATTCACCGCGTGGGCAGAACGGCTCGCCAGGACGCCACGGGTGCCGCGGTAACACTGGCGGCACCGGATGAGCTTCCTGCGGTTCGCGCGTTGGAGGCATCAATCGACTTGGACGTGCGCGATGCGTCCCCTCGGAGCCGCACAGGGTGATCTTCGACGATTTCGAGCCGCCGCCGGAGTTGATCCTGCCAGCCGCTGAACCGCAGCACGTGCCTGAGGCGCCGCCGGAACCGGAGCCGAGCGCAGCGGTTGCTCGCTTCAAGGCGTGCCGGTGGCACGCCGAAGAAGAGCATCAGGAATACTGCTCGAATCGCGATGTGCTCCCCTATGCAGGCAAGCTCGGCTTTACGGCTGCGGCCTGGTGCCCGGACTGCGCCCTCTACAAGCTGCGCCGGACCCCCAGGAAGCACCCGCGACCGGACGATGACGACTACGATTACTAGGCCTGTCGTCGCTACTCGCTGAATTCCTTCGCCAGCTCGACCCATTCACCTTTCGGCGCCAGATCTCGATACGCGCGCCAATGCGCACGCGCCTCCGCCGAGTGCCCGATCTTCTCGAGCGTGACGGCCAGGTAGAAATGCGCGTCAGCGTAGTCTGAATCGATGGCGATGGCGACCCGGTAGTGCTCGAGCGCGTCCAGATACCGCTCCAGGTCGTGGTGAATGTTGCCTAGATTGAAGTACGCCTCGAAACACTCCCCATCCAAGTGCATCGCTCGCTCGTACAGGGCTTGGGCCTCGACGAGTTCGTCCCGGGCGTAATACAAGTTGGCAAGGTTGACCAGGGCCGGCACCAAGTTGGGATCCAGCAGCAGCGCCTTGCGGTACGCGAGACGTGCCCGCTCCTGGTCTCCCTCGGTCCCCTCGTCCAGTTCGGCTCCCTCGCGGAAGTACTGCGCTGCCAGCGACGAGTGCGGCGAAAACGATGGGAGGTCCGTGCTCCTCGCTCCCGCGCCGGCGCGGCGCGGCGGACTCAGGGCGACCACCTTGACGGGGTGCGCGTCAACCTTCCGCTGCGCAAAATCCAGCGTCAATTGTCCATCGCGCGCTGCCACCAGACCCTTCAGGACGACGCGGAACGGCGCCCCGCCTGCCAGGCCTTCGCTGACCTGCCGGATGACCAGGAGGTCCTGAAACCCGTAGTACCGATCCGCTTTCGTGCGCACGACGGGGTGAACGAGCGACCACTTCTCCAGATACCTGAGGTGATCCTCCCGAACGGCCGGGTACCGGTCGCGGACCTGACGCACGCTGTGGTACTGCGGGCCTATGGACGCGCCAAGCTCGCAGGTGGGGTCGGTAGCGTCCATGATCAGGCGTTCAGGAGGTGGCTGTTGGTCTGAAAGATGAATGAGAATGTGACCTGTGTCAAGTCACTGGATGGCCCCACTGCGCGAGCCGCTGCGGCCGGGATATTGAACATGGCTGAGCTTGTGCTTGCGGCAGATGTCGGGGGAACCAAGACCTGGCTGGGCCTGTTCAGCGGCAACGGTCCACGGCCCACGGCAGTCGCGACCCAGCGTCTCCAGACGATGGAACACGACGGCCTGGGTTCTATGATCGCAGATTTTCTGAACCAGACAGGGGCGAGAGATCGGGTCGTGGCCGCCTGCGTCGGGGTCGCCGGGCCGGTACGCGACAACGCGTCCCAGCTCACCCACGTGCCCTGGCGGGTCGACGGTGCCGCGCTGGCCACGCACCTGGGCCTCCCGACCGTGCGCGTCCTCAACGATCTGGAGGCCACGGCCTACGCCATACCCTGGCTCGGCGAGGACGACGTGGCCGTTATTCAAGCTGGCCGCCCGGCCTATGGGGGCACCGCGGCGGTTATCGCCCCCGGCACAGGACTCGGCGAGGCCTGTCTGTACCGCAGTGATCAATGCCATCACGTGTTGCCGTCCGAAGCTGGCCACGCCGACTTCGCGGCGCGGACCAAGCGCGAGGTCGAGCTGGTGGCCAGCCTCGCCGCAGCGACGGGTCGCCTTGCGGTCGAAGACGTGCTCTCTGGGCCTGGACTCGTGACTCTGTATCGATTTGCCCACGACGGCAGGCTCTGTAGGAATGATCCGCTACCGGGCGACGCCGCCCTGCGACCGGCGGCGGTGACGACATCGGCTCTGAATGGCGGGTGCGAGGCGTGTCGGGAAGCGCTCGACCTGTTCGTGTCCGCGCTCGGCGCGGAGGCTGGCAACCTCGCGCTGCGTGTACTCCCAACCGGAGGACTCTACGTTGGGGGCGGGATCGCGCCCCACATCCTGCCCGCGCTGCAAGGCCCAACCTTTCTCGACGCCTTTTCGAGCAAGGGACCAATGCGGGCGCTGATGGAGCAGATTCCCGTGTTCATCATCCTGGAGCCGCGGGCTGCGCTAATCGGCGCCGCAACCCGGGCCGTCGGGACGCGGCTCGCAGACGAACGGTGATGAATGGCGGCGGCAAGCCCCATCTCGACACAGTTGCGAGAGCGATCGCACTCAGGTCCTCCCACCTGCACAGGTTCTCGGTTGCGGCACGCGCCTCCACGGGTACACTGCATCCGTGACCGACCCGCACCGCTCCAGACGCCTGCTCTCGGGACGCCGCTTCCGCACCACCACGATGCTGCTGGCCGTGGCCGCCACGGCACTGACCGCCCAGACCCAGGCCCAATCGGTCGAGCCCGTCGCGTACACGGTCCGGTTCCCAGCCCCTCACACACACTACGCGGAGGTGGACGCGAGCATCCCGACCGACGGCCGTGATCAAGTCGAGGTGATGATGGCGGTCTGGACCCCCGGCTCGTATCTGGTACGGGAGTTCGCTCGCCACGTGGAAATGTTGTCGGCCCGCTCGCCGGCCGGCGAGCGGCTGAACATTGCGAAATCGCGCAAGAACCGCTGGACGATCGACACCCTCGGTGCTGCGCGCATCGAATTGTCGTATCGCGTCTACGCCAGGGAAATGTCGGTGCGCACCAACTGGGTCGAGTCTGACTTCGCGATGCTCAATGGCGCGCCAACCTTCCTGACCCTCGCGGACGACGCGGTAGACCGACCGCACGACATCACGCTGGAGCTGCCGGACGGGTGGACGCAGAGCCTGACCGGGCTTGCACCACGGACCGACCGAGGACCGCACGCGTATCGGGCCGCCGACTTCGACGCTCTGGTCGACTCACCGATCGTGGCCGGCAATCCGGCGGTCTACGAGTTCACGGTCGAGGGTATCCGCCACGCGCTCGTGCATGTCGGCGAGTCCGGCGCCTGGGATGGCCCGGCCTCGGCGGCGGACGTTCAGAAGATCACGACCGAGCTGTTTCGGATGTGGGGCGACCCGCCGTATGACGAATATGTCTTCCTCAACCTGATCACCGAGGCCGGCGGTGGATTGGAGCATCGCAACTCGACGCTGTTGATGACCAGTCGCTGGGCGCCCGCCGACAGACAGAGCTATCTGAGCTGGTTGGCGCTCGTCAGCCATGAGCAGTTCCATGCGTGGAACGTCAAGCAGTTGCGACCTCAGGAACTGGGCCCATTCGACTATGAAAACGAGGTGCATACCCAGAGTCTGTGGATCGTCGAAGGTATCACCTCGTACTACGCTGACCTGATCGTGCGGCGCGCCGAACTGTCGACTACAGACGAGTACCTCGACGCTCTGTCAGCACAGATTCGTAGCCTGCAGACGACTCCGGGACGAGAGGTACAGCCGGTGGCCCTGGCTTCGTACGACGCCTGGATCAAGTACTACCGGGCGGACGAGAACTCGGCCAACACGTCCGTGAGCTACTACACGAAGGGTGCCGTTATCGGCTTCCTGCTCGATATGCGGATCCGGGCGGCCACCGGGGGCCGACAGTCGCTCGACGACCTGATGCGACTCGCATACGGGCGGTTCTCCGTGGCACGGGGCTACACACCGGAAGAATTCCGCGCCGCGGCGCAGGAGGTCGCCGGCCAGGACCTCTCGGCATGGTTCGGCCGCGCCCTCGATTCCACCGAAGAGCTGGAGTACCAGGAGGCGCTCGAGTGGCTCGGGCTGGAGTTCACGCCCGTCGAATCGGATCCGGAGGCGGAGCCAGACGGCTGGATAGGTTTGGTGACGCGTGTGAATGACGGCCAGCGTCTCGTTTCGCAGGTACGCCGGGATACGCCCGGCTACTCGGCAGGCTTCAACGTCGGAGACGAACTACTGGGCATTGACGACTACCGGGTCTTACCTGGCGAATGGGAGGACCGCGTCAAGCAATTGCAGCCCGGGGTGCGTATCTCGGTACTCGTATCGCGTCGCGGTGCGCTCAGACGTGTGCCGGTTGAGGTTGGCGCCCAGCCGGTTGAATCCTGGGATCTGGCTCCCGTGGCCGAGGCGTCGGACGCCCAGGAGGCCCGACGCGAGGCATGGCTCAGCGGCCGCTAAACGGACGCAGATACCCGCCTGCAGCGCCTGGATCCGCTACGAGACGGCGGCCGTCGCCGGACGAAGGGCGGCAATGGAGACCTGGGCCGCCGTGCGTTCAGCCACGTCAAAAAAGGCCCGCGCTGCGGCGGACTCTGGCTCGGCCAACACGATCGGATTCCCGCTGTCTCCCCCCTCGCGTATAGGTTGGTAGATAGGAATCCGACCCAAGAACGGGACGCCCATGTCCTCGGCCGCCGCCTCACCACCGCCTTTACCGAAGAGGTCGCTCTCCTGGTTGCAACTGGGGCAGACGAAGTGACTCATGTTCTCAACGAGCCCAAGCAAGGGCACGTTGAGCTTCTTGTACATCGCGATGGCTCGGCGAGAATCGGCCACGGACACGACCTGTGGCGTTGTCACAACCACGGCACCCGAGACAGGCACAGTCTGACTGAGGCTGAGTGCGACATCCCCGGTGCCTGGCGGCATGTCCACGACGAGATAGTCGAGCGCTCCCCACCGCACCTCCCGAAAGAACTGCTGGACGACTCCATGTAGCATCGGTCCGCGCCAGATGATGGGGGTCTCGTCCTGCGTGAGGAACCCCATGGATACAACCGGGATGCCGAATTTCGCGGCAGGAACGATCTTCTTGCCGTCGGTCTCGAGCTGGCCGCGTATGCCGAGCATGATGGGAATGTTCGGTCCGTAGACGTCGGCGTCGATCAACCCTACCCGCCCGCCATACTGCGCCAGGGCCAGCGCCAGGTTGACGGCCACGGTGCTCTTCCCGACGCCGCCTTTGCCCGCGCCGACGGCAATGATGTTCTTCACGCCTGGAATCGGCGCACGACCGGCGTCCGGAGACGCGACCGCACGCACATTGGCCGTCATGTTGACGGTCACACTCGTGACACCGGCGAGCGCTGACACGGCGGCGACCGCCCGATCGTGCATCTGTTCCTTGACCGGGCAGGCTGGGGTGGTCAGCTCAATCGCGAACGCCACATTTCCGCCGTCAATACGGAGTTCCTTGACGAAATCGAGACTCACGATGTCTCGGCCGATGTCAGGGTCCTGCACGACCTTGAGCGCCTCAAGCACTGCACCTGACTCGACGATCCCCGTGCTCATCGACACGACCTCGACCACGGCTACCCCCGACACGCCATCGTGCTCAGTCGCGTAGCCAGCCTTTCAGCTTAGCCACTTTTCTGAAACTGTGACAAGTGCGGTCCCTGGTGGCAACGCGGGCGTCGTTATGTCAGACTGGCCCCACAAGGGAGAACTGGTCACATGACAGACGACGCAAGGCCTGAAGCGGCACCCCCCCCTCCTCCGCCACCACCACGTGTGACACCCCCTCCGCCGCCTCCGGGCGCTCAGTCGTCAAACCGGAGTGTCATGATTGTTCTCGCGTATCTGTGGATACTGGCGTTGATCCCGCTCCTGATGGAGCAGGACGACCAGGATGTCCGGTGGCACGCGAAACATGGCTTGGTTCTGCTCGGCGCCGAAATCGTAGCCTTTCTCGCGCTCGGCATCCTGAGCGGACTGTCCGGCGGGCTCGGCTGCCTGCTCGTGCCGCTTGCGCAACTCGGCGTACTCGTCTTCCACGTGATGTGCATCGCCAAAGCGCTGAAAGGCGAACGTCTTCTCGTCCCGGGACTCAGCGACTTCGCGAGCAAGTTCTAACCGGCAGGTGGCGTCTTCCGAGCCTGCCAAGGCGACTCGGAACGTCTGCCCTGCGGAGCCCCGTATGAGCGTCACCCCAGCGCCGCCGTCGAAGCGGCACCGCACGGCACCGGTTTGGGTGGCTGTCGCCGTGTTGGTAGCGGTGGGCGTGGCGGACGGTCGGCGAGACCCAGACCAGCAGGTTGGGGTGCGGTGGGCGCTCGCTGGCATCAGGTGGTACCAGGGGACGCTTCCCACCTGGCTCCCCACCACCGGAGCGACGTGCCGGTTCACCCCCACGTGCAGTTACTACGGCCGCGCCGTCATCGAACGACATGGGCTGTGGAAGGGCGGGGGGCTGACGCTTGGGCGCCTCGCCCGGTGTGGCCCATGGACCCCACGCGGCACGGCCGACCCGCCGATCTGACCCGCGACCCGGTCCAGACCGCTGACCATGTGCTACTGGATGGAGATACGGACGTGGACCCGTGTCACCGGTGCGTACGGTCGAGTCACATCAAAATGCAGACGGGTCCCGTGTCGGACCCCCGCCGGGACCACCAGCTGAAGTTGGTGCGGCAGGAGTCCTGCACCGCTCCCGGCGCACGCGCCGCACGGTTCCAGCCAGATCTCACCGCGACCGCCGCAGACCGGGCAGGTGTGCGACAGCGTCACGTCGATGGGGACGTGAAGACCGGTGTCTGCCTGCCGCCGGGTCAGGCGCACTTCGGTTGACAGCGGTCCGCCCTCCGCGGCACCCCAAAAAGAGGTCTGCATGCGACTGACGAGACCCGAGACGCTGGGGAAATCTACGTCGACCTCGTCCGCGAATGCGGCCTCGCGTCCGAAACCGCGAGCCGACCGATCGTCCGCGGGTCCCATGTGTTCGGGGTCCGTCACGGTCTCGGATGGGCGATGCAGCGACGCGAGCCGATCCGGCGAAGCGTGGGGGCGGTCGTCACCGCGGGCACGCCGAGCGAGCTCGCGATAGGCACGCCTGACCTCGTCGATATCCGAGGATGACGGTCGATTGTCCTCGTGCATTGGCCTCAACGCCCTGGTCGATGTCCTGGTGTCTGCACGGCGTAGATTCCTACCATAGGAGTCGGTCTCAGACCTTGTCAACACACGACCGGGGTGGTACGGTCGGCGCATGCCTCGAGTGCCAGCAACCAAGCCACGCACGCCCTCCCTGGGCACCTGCCCTGACTGCGGCGGTATCCTCGAACCCGCGACACCGGGCTGGCAGACCCTTGTGCACGCCCTGCAGCCGGATGCCACACGCATGCCACAGGACCCGCCCAACCGGTGGCAGTGCCTGATTTGCGGCTATCGACGTCAGTAGGGCGCAGGGTCTACCCCAGAAGCTTGCATGGCACGCGTCGTCAGTCATGCGCGGCGCTACGGACGTATGGGCGAGTGGCGCGACGGGGGGACTAGCCGACGCCGAGCAGAAGCAGCATTTCGCGCCGCTGTTCCGAATCGATGGAGCCGAAGTCCAGTTCGGTGTCACAGTCGTCGCACAGCAGCTCAAGCATGGCCGGTGGGGTCTGCTCAGAGAGTTCCAGCTCCGCCCCGCCCGCTTTGACCACGTGCATCTGTAGCGTCTTGGCCAGAAAGGTCTTTGCGTTGCCACAGTTCGGGCAGGTCAATGCCATCGATCAGGTAACTCCTCTCGTCGCGGTATCGTCCGCTGAGACGCAACGAGTGTGCCTGCAGCGAAAACCTTGTTGTGATTGTATGAGAAGAGGAAAGAGACGCGCAATCGGCCGGTCAACGCCCGTGGCGCGGTCGTGGCCAGTTGCGATACGATTCCGTCGGCGATGACGAACAATACCAACGACTTCGGCGTCAGGACTGAATCGCGGGGCGCCCGCTGGGTTGCCTGGGTCACGCGCGGCGCGAGTGACCAACCGCTAGACTCGGTGCTCTTGTGCGGTCAGACGCGAGATGAGGCCGAATCGAACGCGCGCGCGTGGGCTGCCAAGCTAGAAGCGGACCCCGTTCTCGTCCGCAGCTGACGCGGCGACGTCCAGGCCGAGCGCGCTGGCGACACCCCCCGCCGACGCACCCAGAGGGAAGCGAGGCGAACTCGCATAGCCCACACCTGCTTTAGACGTCCGAGACCACCTATTGGTTGACCCCTCGGAACCGTGTCTGAGCGGACAGGCTTTGGGAACGATCTACAGATACACCAGCGTGCCGTCTACAACTGCCTCGGGGAACATGGCTCGCACCGCATCAACGTAGAGGGCGAGCTGGCGCTCGTGGTGCGGCCGCTGTCCACCGGTCTTCAGCTCAATCACCCTCAGCCCGCCGTCCGGCCGGCGCTGCAGACAGTCGATCGTGCCCCGTATGACAATCGGCTCGCCTGTGTCGTGGGCGGCGAAAGCCCTGTGCGGGTGCAGGTGGTCCAGACGCATGGAAAACGGGACCTCGAAGACGCAGTGCGCGCGGAGGATGTCGGCGACGTCGGCCCGTTTCATCGCGCGGCGAAACACGGCGGCGCTCTCCACCGTCAATTCCTGCACATCCGGCCTCGCGCGCTCTTCACTATTCATGACGTGCACGACGTGCGACTCCAGATCCGCGTCGGTGACACCACCGGTTTCGCCGGCACGCTGCAGCATCCGATGCACCAGCCGTCCGACCATCGGTCCGGAACCGGCGACCCCGGTGTCGTGCACGGGCGCCCCACCGTCGACCGCCAGCGCCGTGACCGTCACCCGCCGATAACCCGCCGCGGGTTGCCATGGCTCGAGCCACGCCTCCGGCTCAGGGTCGTCACCGTCGCGAGCCTCCGCGAGGGTGGCGGCGGCGCCCACGGGACCCACGGCGAAGAATGTGTGAGACGCGGTGGGGGTATGCGCGTCAGCGCTGGCCGCCCAACGCACCAACTCACGCGGTAGGGCCGGGCCAAACAGGTCCCGGACGAGGGACGGCGGGAGCACCGTGGCGAAACTCCCGGCGCCGATTCTGACGACGCCCGCGGTTCTCGTGGCTGACAAGTAGAGACGGTCGCGCGCCCGGGTCGTCGCGACATACAACAGCCGTTTTGTCTCCTCCCGGTCGCGCGCATTCCGGTCTTCGTCGGCCGCAGACCGAAAGGGTGCGACGGACACGCACGGTTCGCCACGTCCGTCATCCGCGACCACCCGAATCGGTGGAGCCGCCGCTCGAGTGCCTCGCGCCATTTCGACGAGAAACACGACCGGGAACTCAAGCCCTTTCGCGGCATGCACCGTCATCAAGTTGACGGCGTCGAACGCGTCGACCACGGCGTTCGAGACATCGCCGGAGAGCCGGTCGACGTGATCCGCGATGCGGGCCAGCGTCGCGAACCCGCGGTTCTGCACGCGGCGGACCAACGCGCGCATTTTCTTCAGGTTCTCACGCGCCTGCACCAGACGCGGCCCGCGCAACTCGAACGCGTAGGCGCACTCGGCATAGACGCGATCGACCAACTCCGCGGGAGGAATCCGGTCGACCGCCGCGACCCAACCTCTCGCACTAGCCCGTAGCCGACTCAGCAGCGCCCGATCCGCGGGGTCCAGGGTGTCGAATTGGGGTGGCGGGTCCTCGGCCAGCACCGCCGACGACAGTCGACCTGCCAGCACCGCCAAGGCGGCATCCGTGACCCGCACCAACCGCGACCGCAGGAGCGCGGCGGTGCGCAGCTCAGACGTCGGATCTGCGAGGAATCTCAAGAGCGCCCGGTAGTCTTTGATTTCATCGGCGTCGAAGAAACCCAGTCCCTTGTACACGAATGCCGGGATGGCGCGGGCTTCGAGCGCGGCCTGAAACTCGCGGTGAGTGTCACGAGACCGGAACAGGATCGCCACGTCGCCGGGTGTGGCACGCCGGGCCACGCCGGTGTCCCGATCGCGTATGGTGCCGACTGCGAGCAACCGGGCAATTTCGTGGGCAACCCGTTCCGCGGTGTCATCGACGGTGTCGCCGATTACGAGACCAAGCGGGGAAAGCGACGAATCTCCCGCCGGGGGGGTCGTCTCCGGCGTCACCGGAAAACGGTCTGAGGGTTCGTAGCGAAACCCATCGCGCTCTCTGTCGGCTTTCTCCATGCACCCAAACAGGTCATTGACGAACGCCAGCAGGGGCGCCACCGCCCGGAAGCTGTGAGAAATGGACCGTCTGGCATCGCCATCCGGACGCAAGGTCTCGATGTAGGCTCCGGCATCGCGCAGCACGCCAACATCGGCGTCACGAAATCCATAGATCGACTGCTTGCGATCGCCGACGACGAACACCGACGGTGGCACTGGGGCGTCGTGCACGAGCCCGAATCCCTCGCCCCAGGACTGGACCAGTAGGGACACCAGCTCCCACTGCGCCCGACTCGTGTCCTGAAATTCGTCGACCAGCACATGGTGGTAGCGCGACTCGAGTCGGTACCGGCTCTGAGCGAACTCGTCCATCCGCCTCAACAAATCGAGGGCCCGCTGCAGGACGTCGGAGAAGTCCAGCACCGAGCGAGCGGCGAGCTCCCGCTCATATTCCGCCACCGCGATGGCGAATATCCGCTGCGCCCCACGAGCCAAGACTACGTTCAGGTCGCGATCGAACCGCGCCAGCGACGCGCTCACGTCTGGTGCGAGTGCCCGGACCGCCGTGGCATGGCAGCGCCAGGCCTCGGGACTCCGACAGTGGTCGGCGCGGAATTCCGTGAGGCGTTTCCGCGGTTTACCGTCTGCCGTGAGGAAATACTCACGTACGCGGTCCAGCGTGCAGCGCAGAGGCTCCGTGCCGCCATCGGCCATGGCGCGCAGCTGTCGAACCTCTCTGGCGAGTATCGCGAAGCGGGGGTGCTCGACAGGGCCATCCGCCAGAAAGCACACCAGGCCTCCGTTGACGCGTTCCAAGACGCCAGCCACGTCTACGGCGGCTCGTCGACAGGCCACCTCAGCCGTGAGATCGCGAGGCCCGGCCGCCAGGAACCGGTGCATGGCCGCGGGCGCGACAAGCCGTCGCTGGAGCAGGTGCGCGAGACCGGTTCGCACGCGTCCGGCTCCGAGCCGTGCGAGCACCATCGCGACATTGACGTCCTCGGCCGCCAGCGCTCCACACCGCGCCAACGTCCGGTCGAGAGCCAGTTGCACCAAACGAGGGACCTCCGTCTCGTCCGCCATCCCGAACGCGGGATCGAGGTCCGCCTCCAGCGGAAACTCCCGTAGCAACGAGAGACAGAACGCGTCGATCGTGCTGATCGCGATTTCGCCCAACCGGTCGCGCAACTCGCGCCAGCGACGCTGGTCGTCCTGCGAGCGCTCGGCCGAGACCCGCAACTCGCGAATGATGCGGTCGCGCATTTGAGCCGCCGCCTGACGCGTGAACGTGATGGCCAGGATATGGGAGGGGTCGACGCCGGCCCGGAGCAAATTCACATAGCGCGACACTAGGACGGTGGTCTTGCCGGTGCCGGCCGAGGCCTCCAGCACCACGTTGTTCGCGGGATTCGTGGCAAAGGCTCGGGCGGGCGCGTCCTCGAGCGTCGGCAGCGGCCCCTTGGGCCCGACCGCCGTGACCTGCGGCGGGTCCTCGTCGCTGTCGAATAGTGACATCTGGTCACTCATCGCCGACGTAGTCCTTTCGGCACACCGTTGGGTATTCGCAATAGACGCACCGGTAGGGCTCGGCTGGGCGTACCTGAAAACGACCTTGTTCGATGTCGCCGATGGCGGCCAGGAACTGGTGTTGCCCCTCGGCCACGGCCTGGCTCAAGTCCTGGCGGCGATCGAGCGGCACCCAGGCCCTCGGCTCACCGAACGCGACATAGGCGGCGGACTCCATCTGCCACGTCGTATCGTGACGCCCAGCGAACTCTAGCTCTGCGCAACGTCCATAGACGGGCAATTGCAGCGCCTCCCCGCGACTGGGCGCGCGTCCCGTCTTGTAGTCGATGACGCGCAGCCGTCCGCCATCGAGCAGGTCGATCCGATCGGCGATACCCCTGATTCGAACCGCCGTCGGACCGTCCACGCCTTCCAAGTGATATTCGCCCTCGAATCGGTGCTCGAGGAGACGCTCGATCACGCGACCGGGGCGGTCCGCTTCGAGCGTCAGCAAGCGGTCGATCACACCCATACCGGCCGGGGACCCCAGCAACCAGACTCGCTCCACCGCACGGTCGCTCGGCGGCAACGTACCCAAGAGCTCCTCGGCCAGCGCGCGCGCCAGCGCTCGAGCGTCCTCGAGTCTTGCGACATCGATGGGGCCGTGACCGTCGCGTTGCCAGCGCTCGAAGAACGCTCGAAACACCTCGTGCACGAACCGGCCACGCGTGCGCGGCGCCATGATCAACTCGTCGTCCGGTTCTTCGCCGAGGCGCAGGACCGACGCCGCAAAGTACTTGAACGGACAACTGAGGTACTTTTCGACGGCGCTCACCGCATAGACCGAGGGCTCGCGCGGACCGGTGGCGCCGCGATACCGCTGCGCCGGAATAGCGCCCTGAGCGCGCCGCAGCGCCAACCACTCGCTCGGGTCTGGCGCCAGTGCGACCCCGTCCGGCCGCTCCGCCAGCCCCGCCTCGGCCGTCACCGGTCCCAGCGGAGGCGACTCGGCCAGCAGCGGCAACGTCGTGTCTTCGAGGTCTTCGAGGAGGGCGGAGGCCGCGACCACCGCGTCGTCTTCGAACGCGACGGTAGACACCGTCACGCGGCTCGCGGCCAGACCGAGCAGATCGGCCAGACCCGCGCGGGCAGCCCGCAAGCGCTCGATGTCGCGGGACCATCCCAACTGGGACAGCAGCGAAGCAGGAAACAGCGAGCTTTGTCGGCGACGCTCCGGCCACTCGCCATCCAGCAGCCCGACCAGAAAGACGTTGTCAAACCGGCCATATCCGGCCGCACCCGCGTCGACCAGCGTGACGCCGCTCTCGCCGCTCGGAGCCGCAAACGTCGCCCCCTCGATGAGGCGACGGAGGGTCGAGGTCAGTTCCCTCAGATCGGTGACGGGGTCGTCGTGGCGAAGGTGCGCGTCACGCAGGTCGCTGATGATGTCGATCACGGCGGCGCGCCCTCGCGACTCGCGCGCCTCCGTGGCGGGGTCAGCAGGGGGTTCTGGACGGTGAGCGACGAGGAAGCGCCGCAAGCATTCGAGCAGGCGACTGGACTCGCCGGGCCCGGCCAACGTGTCGAGTTCGTCGGCGGCGGCAGCGGCGATGCGGGCAGCGGGCACCGCCGCGGCGTCGCGCTTCGGCTTCCCGACCGCGCTCCAGGCGTCGGCAAGACGCAGCTCACTGCGGTCGCCGACGTAGCGAGCTTCGAACAGCGCCCTATCCAGCGCGCGCACCCCAGCAGGCTCCAGCAGCGCCCCCTCGTGCTCGAAACGCAAATGCGGGCTCCGCAGCAGTTCGATGAGCGGCAGCCGCGCGAAGCCGGATGCCACGCAGGCGAGGACGACATCCACAACGGCAGCGAACGGTTCGGCGGCGAGCGGCAACGTATCGCGTGTCTCGTACGGCACACCCGCCGAGGGAAAGATCTGGGCAGCCAGATAGAGATACGGCAGGGGCCGCTGGAACACGACGGCCGTGCGTTCCGTGGCCGGGAGCCGCTTCACGTGGCGGACGACCGCCAACAACTCCTCCTCGCGGTCGCGCCACGTGTGGTGCCGCCGCCCCGACCCGTCCCCCGGGGTCACGAGCTTCGGTCCCGTGCTGCCGGACGCCTCAACCTGTGTCTCTTCGATGCCGGGCAGCAGGTCGTTCAATCGCTCCCGCAAACCGGCGTCGAGTCGCCTCGCGGTAGTGATGAGGTCGAGGCCCAGCAACGCGGGGAGACGCGACAAGAGGTCGTAGTCACCGGACCAGAGTCCATCCGAGTCGGCGGCACGGTCGGTGACCGTCACCAGGACGCGTTGGAGGGGACGCCGCAGCCCATCCTCCAGCACCACACGGCGCAGCTCGTGCTCGTCCAGCCTGCCACTCGCCAGCACGCGACGCTCGTAGGCGCGGAACATCGCGGCTAGAAAGCGGGTCTGTCGAAGCATCCGACGGGCGCCACGATCGAACTCCGCGTTCGGGTCCAATTCCTCGACCAGGAGACGCTCGAACGTATCTACGGACCGTTGTCGGCGTCGGAGTTCGTCGTACAGCCCGAGGAACTCGCTGACCAGTCCGGGTCTCAACCGAAAGGGCGGATCCATGCCAGCCGCCAACGCCTCATCGGCGGCAGCTCGGCCGCACACCAGCCGCTCAATCGCATTCAACCGCGGCGCGGGCGTGTCGGTCCGCCGATGCAACTCGGCGTAGAACTCGTCCCGGGTCAACACCAACGGCCACACCTGGACAGGGTCGGCATCCAGGGCGCACTCTTCCAGCGTCCAGCGAAGCTGGTCGGCAGCCGAGTGCGACGGCACCAGCACCACGGAGTCTCGGCGGCCCCAGGGGCCAATCTCAGCCAGACACGCCACGATCGTGCGCTGAAAGGTCGGGAGATCTGCGCAACTGAAAAGCCGGGTGTCTCGAGGGGTGATCACGGTCGGTCGGGGTCGCGGAAAGCGGGTCAACAGGGTTTATGTCGGAGTGTACTGCGTTCCGCTATCGGCGTTTCTCACACGCAGCCGTCCCGCTGGCGAGGAGCGCTGTGGAAAAAATGTGGCCGCACCGTGTATGCGCTGTGGATCGCCGGAGTCCCACATTTTTTTTTGCTACGGGCTCCCATGCAGCGAAGCCGCGGTCGGCGATGCTGTGGACGGGCCTTCGCGCTTCCCTTCGCTTTCAGCGGCACCCACCATGTGACTAGAATCCTCCTCGTCTTCACCCCCATCACCCGTTCACTACGCGCGCGAAACTCGTGACCGTCCACCGCATCGAACAGCCCATCAACGGGCGCGTGTACCAGATCGAAGCGATGCTCGTCGATCCTGAACGCTGGCGTGCTTACCTCGTCAGTGTCCCAGGCGGCTCGACCGCGTTGATGCCGTTCTATGGCTCGACAGCCGAGCAGGCGGTCCAGCAGCTCACCGATTGGCTCACCCTCGCCCACCAGGGTTCGACAGTTCCGGTATAGTACTGAAACACCAGCCGTTGCACGCCAGAGGGCCATATTGGCGAGCCGGCGCGGTATCGAATCATGTGGCGCCGTCTATGGCCGGTTGGCCTTCTCGTATTTGTGGCGCTGTTCTGGGTTCCTCCCCCGGACGCGACCGCCGCGGCACCGCCGCGCGTACGCCTGGTCACGACCGGTGGCACCATCTCGAACCTGCCCGGGGGCGGCAGGCTGACCGCAGATGAATTGGTGGCCCTGGTGCCAGACCTCAGCGACGTCGCCGAGGTAGAGACCGAAGAATTTGCCAACATTCCCAGCAGCGCGTTGACCCTCGACCAGTGGCTGCGGCTGGCCCGTCGGCTCAACCAGGCCTTCGCCGAGGATGGTCAGTTGGCGGGGATCGTGGTGACCAGCGGTACCGACACGCTTGAAGAACTCGCCTACTTCTTGCACCTGACCGTACGGACCGACCGACCAGTGGTCGTTGTGGGCGCCATGCGTCGTCCGGGCACGCTTGGTTACGACGGGGCGGTCAACCTGCGGAATGCGTTCCAGGTGGCGGGTGCCCCCGCCTCACGGGGTCGGGGCACGCTTGTCGTGTTCAACGGTGACATCAACTCAGCCCGTGACGTGACCAAGACGGACGCCAACAACCTGTACACCTTCGAATCGCGCCGCTACGGTATCCTCGGCAGCGCCGCCGGGGGACGAGTCATCTATTACCGGCGACCGGAACACCGGCACTCGGCCAACACGGAGTTTGACCTCACGCGCGTGAGGCGCCTGCCACGCGTCGACATTCTGATGTCGTACCAGGGCGCCTCCGGCGATTTGGTGCGCGCCGCCACGGACTTGGGGGCTGACGGGCTGGTCATCGCCGGCGCCGGCGCCGGTGGGGTCAGCGCGAGCCAGCGGGACGCGATGGCCTACGCGCTCGAGCGGGGCGTCGCGGTCGTCATGGCAACCCGTACAGGTCGAGGTCGAATCGCGCCCCGGTCGCCGGGGTCGACGGACCAGGAACCCGCAGACGACGGCGACACCCGCCCGAGCGAGTACCGCGGCATTTCTGGCGAAGATCTCGCTCCTGTCAAAGCCCGGGTTCTCCTGATGCTCGCTCTTTCCACGACCTCAGACCGGGATGAACTCCAGCGCATGTTCACGGAGTACTAGTCAGCGCCGTGACCGTTCCGTGGATTGCTTGCAAGGCGGGCCGGGCATACAATATTGCCTCGATGGGCCAGTGGCGCAGTTGGGAGCGCGCGTGAATGGCATTCACGAGGTCAGGGGTTCGAACCCCCTCTGGTCCACCATCCTTCCTTTCGCATCCGGGGCTAATTGGCGCTACCCGCCGGTCGCCGACCACCGTCGATTGAACGCGCGCTCGTAGTCTTCGGGCGTATCGATGTCCGTGAACGCGCCGTCGTCATTGACCGCAACGTCGACCCCCTCGGCGGCGTGCGCCCGCACGACCGGCTTGGCCCCAAGGGCCAGGTCCGTTCGCCGAAGTTCATCGAACAACACGCGATCGAACACGACCGGATGTCCGTGGCGGCCGTCACGAGTTGGTCGCACCAGCGGAGCCCCAGTTCCGCGATATCCCTCAAGCACCGCCCGTACCGTTGACACCTGCAGTAGCGGCAGATCGACGAGCGTCACCAGGATGGCGCGCACGTCAGGCTGATCAACCGCCTCCAGGGCGACGAGGAGGGACGACAGCTGCCCCCCTTCAGGCTTCGGGTTGCGCACCAGACGCACCGGCGTCGGCAACGCCGAGACACACCTGCCGATGGCGTCATCGTGATACCCGGTCACCAATACGACGTCGCTGACTCCGCCTGACCTGAGGGTAGCTGCGATGCGCCCCACGAAAGTCTCGTCTCCCCGTCCCGTCGGTAACAGCGCTTTGGGGCGTCCGCCCATCCGGGACGATGCACCGCCGGACAGGATCACACCTGGAATCATCGAACCACCTAGGTTGATGGGTTCATGGAGCCGTAGGTTGCGAATCGTTGGGGCTGAACACTACAATCTGTCTCGCTATGAACCACCCCGACGTCAGCGTTCGTTGCCAGCGGTGCGGGTCCCAGATGGAGTTGAAAGACCCGGCCCCGCAAGATCCGTGGCCAGTGCAGCAATTTTGGGAATGTCCGCAGTGCAATCGCCATTTCTGGACCACCTATTCGGCGGTGAAGCCGGCTCCCCCACCCAAGCCCGCGGCGGCCGATACCACCGCCACACCGGTCCCATCAAAGGACGCCGCGACCGAGTAGGTCGCCCCGTCGCGCCCGTCCGCTGGCGACCGGGCGTGGCAGTGAACTGAGCCTATCATCCGCCAGGCCGCGGCGGATTCGCAGTGAGTCCGAGGGCCGGCAAAGCACCATCACGGGCTTGACTTCTACCGATCAAGCTCACTACCATGTGCCTACTCAAAATGGTAGGCCAGTCTCATTCGGCAATTTGTCGCGTGGCTCTGCACACTGTTTTGGGCTGAGTTCGCCGCGTCACGACGTAGCATCGGCAGCGGCATTCTCGAAAACCCGCGCTCGCAGGGAGTCGCGGGAGGTTCTGGCGGTTGTCCTTGCCAACCGGCACAGTTGGGAGGCGGGGTCCGTTAGGTCCAGGGCCATTGCGTGGCGCGTCTGTGCTCCGCGCGAAGGCACCGGGATTCGGGCATCGGAGGAGTAGGGTATGGCCAGCGGCACTATCGCGCGTCTGTTGATCGACAAAGGTTTCGGATTCATCCGCGACGAGGGCGGAATCGAGCATTTCTTCCACCGTAGTTCGGTTCGCGGAGCCGTGTTCGAGTTGTTGCGGGAAGGCCAGCGGGTTGATTTCACCGCCGAGGACTCGGGCAAAGGCCCACGCGCTGGCGAAGTCCGGCTGATTGAGGACTAGCTACCCTGCCGGGCCGTCCCCGCGTCACGCCGGGACGGCGCCGCTTCTCGTCGTCTGATCTCTCCCCGAGATCAAAAAACTCTCGCATCGTTCCCTCACGAGACACGGTTGCGTACCGTTCGATCGCCCTGGTACGCCCCCAATCCGCAGTGGCTCACGACGACCGCGGTGCTGGCAATCGCACCCCGAAATTCAGTCGTCCCGTGGGATGATGGGGCCGCACGGAAGCGAACGGGGCCCGGTGGCCCTCCCGGTCTTCAAAACCGGTCGCCCCCCGCTAACGCGGGGGGGCTGGGTTCGACTCCCAGGCGCTTCCGCCAACATCTGGGCGCCGTGGCGTGCGGGCCGTCCCTGCTCCACCGGACACTCCGGAACTGGCATGCGTAGGATGACTGTGACCCGGATCTCGGAGCGACCCGCCTGGTGACTGGGTGGTACAGGCGGTTGCGCGCGTGGGTACTGCGCGTGCTCGGGGTCCCGTCCCGGCACGACATCGCTGACTTGCAAAAGGAACTCCGCGCTGACTTGCAAACGGAACTCCGCCGCCTGAATCGCCAACTCGTCCGCGCGGGAGAAGAGTCCGAACGCGAGCTGCGCAAGATCAAATCCGCGATCCGCGTCATGACGGAGGGGCTCGATCGGGTCGACGCCAAACTCGGCACGAACACCCGTGGCATCGACGGGCGCCTTCGACACGTCGAACGCAACGTGCACTCGTTGGTGCGCCGCGGATACCTTGACCAATCGGCGCTCCCGTTCCCGCACAACATCCTGTCGCAGCGGTTTCACGAGTTGTCGCAGAACGAAGAGGACGGCATCACGCTGGCGTTCATCCGCCAGGTAGGGGAATCGAACCGCCGATTTGTCGAGATCGGAGCCGGGGTGAACGGCGGCAATACGGGGTTCCTGGCGGAAAGCTGCGGGTGGACCGGGCTGATGGTGGACGGCAGCCCGGCCAGAGCCGATCGGCTCCACGCCCGTTTCGCGCAGTACGGGGTGCAGACCCGTGGCGCGTGGATCACCACCGACAACGTCAATCAGCTGGTGTCGGACAGCGAACTTACAGGAGAGATCGATCTACTGAGTCTGGACATCGACGGCAACGACTACTGGGTCTGGCAGCGGCTTGATGCCTGTTCCCCTCGCATCGTCATTCTTGAGTTCAACGCGGCGTTCGGCCCGGAGCGCGCGGTCACCGTGCCCTACGACCCTGCCTTCGACCGGGGCACATTTGCCACCGTCACCCGCCAGTACTACGGAGCGTCATTGGCGGCATTCGAACGACTTGGGCGAGAGAAGGGATACCGGCTCGTGCTGGTCGAGCCGCGGGGTGTCAACGCCTACTTTCTGCGCGACGATGTGGGACCAGACCTTCCGGCGCTGCCCGCCGCCACGCTTCACCCGGATCCGACCATGGATGCACAGCCCTTGTTCGACCTCCTAGCGAAGGCCGGACTCAGCCTCGTCGATCTGGATGCGCGGGCATAGTCCCGGGCCGGCCAGGGACACGACGAGCCGGCTCTTATCCGGTCAGCAGCAGGTCGACCACGGCGTCCGTGTCGCTCAGATCCGCGAGGACGGCATCCGCCTGCGTCTGACGCAGCGACGCGAGATCGTAGCTCCCGGTCGCTACGGCGATGGATCGAGCTCCGGCCGCTATCGCGCACTGGACATCAAGGGGCGTGTCGCCAATCACGAGCACGTCCCGAGCCGCCTCGACGCTCACGCCGGCGCGGCCCGCTCGCTCGATCGCAATCGGCACCAGGTCGTCTCGCACCGGCGCATCATCCCCATAGGCGCCAAAATGGAAAAAGCGGCATAGATCGAAATGCTCCAGCTTGATGCGCGCGGGCCTGGCGAAATTCCCGGTGACGAGCCCGCACCGAACCTGTGCCAGCTGACTCAGTCGTTCCAGCAGAGGGAACACGCCCGGCATCAACCCCTTGCGTGGCCCGGGGAGGTGGATCTCATCGACAAACAACTCGCAGTACCGCCGATGGAATCGTTCGCGCGCGGTCGCATCAGCCGTCACGCCGGCCCGCGCCAGGGCGTCGGTCAAGATGAGCTCGTCGGTCATCCCAGCCACCGGGACATGGTCGAAGCCGCGCTCCACCCCGAAGAGTTCTTGGAACGCGGCCGTCAGCGCACGGTATCCGGCACGCCCCGACAACAGCAGGGTGCCATCGATATCGAAAAGCAGGATCTTGGAGAACACCGGTAGCCGACGAGGTCAGACCCCGAGGTCTCGGTTGACCTCGTCAACAATCTTGGAGGACGCGGCGAGGGCATCCACGATCGCCCGTAACGCGAGGAAGTTGGCCACGACGGCCATGGTGGCCAGGAGCGAGTGGAACCCGGATGGAATCACCCCAGTGTCGACTCCGCCGCCGAAAATGGCGGTCAGCATGGTGAGCCCCATCGCGATCGAACCGAGTTTGAACACGGGCCCTCGCAGCGCCGACGCGCGCGCCACGGCGTCCGTCTTCAGCTCCCCTTCGATCACGGCATCCTTGATGGCTTTGACCTTGCCGATGAGATAGAACATGGTCATCGAATGGCCAAGCAGGGTGATGAGCGTGGTGAAGATGGCAAGCGAGGCGTGGGCCAGCACGTCGTCGGGCCCAGCCACCATGTAGCCGAGCGCGAAGCTGACGAGGAGTCCCACGAGCGAGAGGATAGACGCAGTGATCAGGGCAGCGGACATCAGCCGTCGATCATATCAGCGCAAAAACCGGGCACGGGGCAGACCGCTTCGCCCTTCGTCGCTCGGTGGCTCCCTATCGTCCGCGAGCGGCTCGGACGCAGCCCGGATGACCCCGCCATGCTCGACCTGGCGATGGGCACCGGGCGGCACGCCCGCGTGGCGGCTGCGCTGGGGTTCCGTGTGTTCGGGGTCGACCGGGACCTGTCGCGGATACACTCGGCCAGAACAGGTATCTTGCACAGCGCGTCGCTCTGGGTCGCCGACCTGGAGTCGACACTGCTTCCGCGCGAGCGGTTCAGCCTGGTGATCTGCACCAACTACTTGCAGCGGACGATGTGGAACGGATTGCGTGACGCGATCCGCCCCGGTGGCGTCGTGATCTACGAAACGTTCACGGTGGCGCAACGGTCGCTCGGCACCGGTCCGCGATCGCCGGATTTCCTGCTGCGGCCTGGCGAACTGCGTGCCGCGTTCGACGACTGGGACCTGTGGCACGACGAGGAAGTGACGGCGCCGGCGGCGGTGGCTCAGGTCGTCGCGCAAAAACCAGACGGGCGTTGATGACTCGGCCGGTCCACTCTACGTCGTGGATCCGCTGGCTGATTTGCCCTGACGGGCAACCAGGGCTCGATACTCACTGATGAGCAATTCGAGGTGCTCGCGCTCTTCGTCGGCGAACTCCAGGAAAATGCGTTTCCCCTCAGAGTCCTCGAAGCGCTGACCGTACCGTTTGAAGAACTGGTGCGAGGCGCGCTCGCATCGGATACCAATCATGAGAGCCTCACGATCGTCCGCCACGCCGCCCAGTTCGTCGGCGCCGGAGGCAAACAACCCGTCCGCGGCGCCCTTGAAAAACAGAAAGGTGGGATACGACTCGAGCTTGGGGTCCTCGGCGAGCAACTCCTGATACCGGGCGTCCAACGTCTCCAGGTGGTCAGTCTCCTCACTGGAAAGCCGCTTGAACACCTTCCGCGCGCGTGTGTCCTGCACCAGCTGGGCACCCCGCGAATAGAACGCAAGGCCGCTGCGCTCGGTGGCGATCGCCATTTTCAGGGCATCCCGCGCGAACAGCAGTTCCGTGGTGGCCCCGGTCGGCCGCGCCTCACGTCCCTCGCGGCAATCCTCACAGATGCCGTGGACCTGGAGCACACTCTGACGGGCTTGGAACCCACGCGCGGCCGTAACCTCTTCGAGCAGCACCTCGATGTCTGAGCTCAGGAACTCCGACGACCGGCTGCAGGACTTGCAGATCAGATGGAAATGCCGCGGATGACGGTAGGAGTGCTCGAAGCGGAACCGGCCCTCGCCGAAGTCGACCTTGCGGGCGATGCCAGCATCGACCATCCACTGCAGGGTGCGATAGACAGTGGCGCGGCTGATTTTCTGGTCTTCCCGGCGCATCAAGTGCACCAAGTCGTCGGCGCTGAGGTGTCCATCCTGCCTCAG
>SXGT01287609.1_pt1 | contig 24060 bp, 20 predicted proteins | sample 3176221 | NCBI WGS metagenome assembly SXGT01 (sample SAMN11356862, study PRJNA531348) | freshwater metagenome | isolation source: freshwater sample F1-120 | place: China: Fuxian Lake, Yuxi | collected 2017-12-25
ATCTTCAAGGCTCAGGTAGAACCGAGATGAGCCCGGATCGCGCTGTCGGCCGGCGCGACCCCGCATCTGGTTGTCGATGCGTCGGGAATCGTGCCGCTCAGTGCCGATGATGTGCAGTCCACCCAGGTTGCGGATCACATCAGGCGTGCCTTCGACATCGTCGGCGGTTCCCAGGATGATGTCTGTTCCGCGGCCCGCCATGTTCGTGGCGATGGTCACTGCCCCGTAACGTCCCGCCAAGGCGATGATCGATGCCTCGGTTTCGTGGTACTTCGCATTGAGGACCTGATGGACGATACCTCGCTCACGGAGGCGTCGTGACAAGTCTTCCGATTTCTCCACCGATGTTGTCCCGACGAGGACCGGGCGTCCGATCTCGTGCATCTCCTCGATATCCTCGAGGATTGCCGAATACTTGCCGGTGGTGCTTCGGAAGATCAGGTCCGGCGAATCCTGCCGAACCATCGGCTGGTTCGTGGGGATCGGGATGACCTCGAGGTTGTAGATCTTGCGGAATTCCTCGGCCTCGGTCGTTGCCGTTCCGGTCATGCCGGAAAGTTTCCGGTAGAGGCGGAAATAGTTCTGGAACGTGATTGTCGCCATGGTCAGGTTTTCGCGCCGGATCGAAACGCGTTCCTTGGCCTCGATTGCCTGGTGCAGACCTTCTGAGTACCGGCGACCGGGCATCAGTCGCCCGGTGAACTCGTCAACGATGACAATCTCGGATTGCGGATGATGTTGTCCGGACGTCAGCACTTGACCCTGATGGAGCAGGACGTAGTCGCGGTCACGACGGAAGATGACCCCGGCACGCATGGCCTGTTCCAGGTAATGGACGAGGGTGTAATTCTCTTCGGCATACAGGTTAGAGACGCCAGCGAGACGTTCAACCCGGTCGATGCCCTCCTCGGTGATCATCACGGACCTCGCCTTGAGGTCGATGGTGAAGTCGCGTTCCTCGCGAAGTTGGGTCACGATGCTTGCGAATTTGGCGTAGGTGTCCGGGGGTTCGTCGGCTGGCCCGGAAATGATGAGTGGCGTCCGCGCTTCATCAATCAGGATGTTGTCCACTTCGTCGACAATTGCATAGTGCAAGTCGCGTTGGACCATCTGCCCGAGGTCGTAGACCATGTTGTCGCGCAGGTCATCGAACCCGAACTCGTGGTTGGTCCCGTAGGTGATGTCTGCGTAGTAACCTTCTCGACGTGACACGGGTTCCCAGTGCATCAACCGGTCGTCACCGCGAGGTGTCTGGTCGGTGAACCCCGGGTTGTAGATCCCGGCGAATTCGTGGCAGATGACCCCGGTGGTCATGCCAAGCCGGTGGTAGACCGGCCCCATCCACCCACCGCCGACACGTGAGAGGTAGTCGTTGGGTGTGATCAGGTGGCACCCGTTGCCAACCAGGGCATTGAGATAGAGTGGCAGCGAAGCCACGAATGTCTTGCCCTCACCGGTGCGCATCTCTGCGATCTGCCCCCGGTGCAGGATGATCCCGCCGATCAGTTGCACGTCGTAGTGACGCATTCCGATCACCCGACGGGCCGCCTCGCGGACTGCGGCGAAAGCCTCGGGAAGCAGGTCGTCCAACGTCTCGGCACCGGGCGGAGGCGCGGGCGGTGTCGCGCCACTTCCCGCGCCGGTTTGTGCGACCGACACGCCAAGGCGCCCGCGGAACTCGGCGGTCTTTGCCCTCAATTGGTCATCGGACAGCGCGGTGAAGGTTGGTTCAAGGGCGTTGATGCGTGCGACGAGTGGTTGGATACGGCGAACATTGGTGTCGTTCCCGATACCGATGAGTTTCTTGATGAACGCAACCATGGCCGGCCTCTTGTACCCGGTGGTTCCGCGCCGTCCGCGAACTCGACCCCCGCATTCTGGCGGGACGCGGTGCGGATGGTGTGGAACGTCGCAAATCATCGGGTGCGATGCACCGGGTGAAGGCGACGGCGGATGTCCCCAGAGTGTACCGCCCGAGTTTCATCTCAGAGATCGGTGCGCCCGTGGCCGTGCGGTGACAGTCAGGCTAGTACCGGGCGGTCTGGCAAGTCTGGCAGGGTCCCGTCGTCCGCGCGGTCCCACGCTTCCTGGGTCAGTGCCCAAAGCGACCCTGCAACGACACCATGTCCGCCGAGGATGACCGGCACATGCGCTTCGATCGCAGCGCGCGTGAAGTCCCGGGCAACTTCGTTCGCAATTGCGTCCACATCGCCAAGATCCGACGCAAACCGGTCGGCAGGCGTAAGGTTCAGGCCCAGGTGCTGGAAAAGCACACGCGTGTCGAAGAAGACAACATCCGCAAGGTTTTCGAGGATCCTGAAAAACTGGCGAGGCCCGACTTGCTGATAAAGATGCCCAATCAGTGACCGGACCTCGCCGGCGGTATCTCTCCCAAACGCCACCATGCCTCGCTCCTCGACGAACAGGCGCTTGGCACCGGGTATGTCGGTCATCGCCTTGCCCCAGACTGGGGTGTTCACCCGGCCGATCAGGGACAGGTGGGCCTTCTGGCTGATCAGGAACGGCATGGTTGACGCGTAGCGTTCCCGGGGCAAAGCCACGCTGTCCAGGAACGCGCCCACGTGCATGCGCCGTCCGCGATGCAGGGCGAGGATGGTCAGGTCGGCCGGCGTGTCCAGATCAAAGATCGTACCGATTGCCGGGTCGATGATCTGGGGCGTCAGACCCGCCTGCCTGGCCAGCAGGGAGGGGACGGCGTTGTCATGCGATGCAGGCAGGGCGATCCGATGGAGTGCGGAACCGGGAACCATCCCGAACCAGTCGGCTGACCAAAGGTTGTTCGCGATGACCGTTGATGTGCCGCTCAGAAGGCGGATGCAGACGTCGCGCAACGTGCCCGGTTCGATCAACGGGGCGCCGGCGCCACTGAAGTACAAGGGGAAGCGTACGTCCGGCCGGTCCACGATTGCCCGCAGTCTGGCACCGAAGTGGAAGGCTTCGCCTGGGGGATCGGTAATCACCGTGACGCGCGGGTCACGGTCGAATGCTTCTTGCAGGGCGGGTGCGTCGGAAGCCAGGAAGACATGGCCAACTAGTGGGTCCTCGAGGCCAAGTTCGATCAGGTCGCGGGCAGCGGCGTGATGCGCGCCTGCGACGAGACGTTCGGTCGGGGTTGATCCGCCTTGGCCGGCGAACACGATGAGCGTTACTTGGTCTACCACGTGCGGTGAAGCTGTCCTTCCGGCGCCACACAGTGTAGGTGCCGGGGTCTTTGCGCCCGCGGGCCCACCACACGCGCGGTCAGGAGTATGGTGACGTGTACCTCTGTTCCAAGTCGCTGAAACGGGTCAGTCGTGGCGAGAAGAAGAGTTCGACGTCACCTGTGGGACCATTGCGGTGCTTGGCGACGATCACTTCGGCGACATTCTTCGGTGCCGTTTCCCTGTCGTACATTTCGGCCCGGTAAATGAACATCACCACGTCCGCATCCTGCTCGATGGACCCACTGTCCCTGAGGTCTGAAAGTTGGGGCTTGTTTCCCGGGCGGCTCTCGACCGCTCGAGAAAGCTGTGACAGTGCGAGTACCGGAACGTTGAGTTCGCGTGCGATGCCCTTCAAGGACCGACTGATCTCTGAGACTTCCTGCACGCGATTGTCCGAAGTGCGTCCTTGCATGAGTTGCAGGTAGTCGACCACGATCAAGCCGATGTCGTGTTCGGCCTGCATCCTGCGCGCCTTCGTGCGCAATTCCATGACTGAGATGCCTGGTGTGTCGTCGATGAAAATCGGCATGTCGGCCATGACGCTCATTGCTTCGGCAACCTTTGCCCACTCACCGTCCTCGATGCTGCCGGAACGCACACGATGAGAGTCAAGTCCGGTGTGCGCGCACAGGAGGCGCAACACCAACTGGTCGCGCGACATTTCGAGGGAAAAGATGCCCGTGCCCACCTTGTTGTTCCGGGCGGCATTGCTGGCGATATTCAGTGCAAGCGATGTCTTGCCGACGCCGGGCCTCGCCGCAAGGATGATGAGATCAGACCTCTGCAAGCCACCGGTCAGTGCGTCCAAGCGGGTGAACCCGGTGGGAACCCCGATTGGCTGCCCGCGCCGCTGGTGGATTTCGTCAAGTTGGGTGAAGTAATCCTGCATGAAGTCTGACATCGCGATGTAATCGCGTGAACCACGCCGTTGCGTCAGCTTGAACAGGACCTGTTCAGCCTTGTCTACCGCAAGTTCGGCATCATGCTGGGTGTCGTACGCGATTTGGGCTATCTGTCCACCGGCCGAGATCAGGCGCCGTAGGACCGCGTTCCGTTCAACAATGTGGCCGTAGTATTCGACATTGACAGCAGTCGGCACCATGTTGATCAGGCTGGTGATGTAGCCCGGACCGCCGACATTGGTGAGTTCACCCCGGCGTTCGAGTTCGTCGCAGACGAGTACGAAGTCCGCTGGTTCATTGCGTTCAAACAGGTTCCTCGCCACCTGGTAAATCTGGCGGTGGGCAACCCTGTAGAAGTCATCGGTTTGGAGGAAGCCGGCAACGCGCACCATCGCATCCCGGTCAATCAGGATGCTGCCAAGAACCGATTGCTCGGCTTCGGAGTTCTGCGGCGGCAGGCGCTCATCAGCCATCACTGACGAAACGCACTCCGGCCCCCCGGGTTGTAGCACTCAACACAAAGCATCCCGGGAGGCAGACCAGTGCACGGCATCCCCACCCGACTGTGCTCGCGCCGGTCATGCTCCGGCTGAGACAACCTCAATCTTGAGCGATGCCTGAACCTGACCGGCAAGCTTGATGGATGCGGTGTGGTCACCGACCGTCCTTACCGTTCCGTCAAGTTCGACGCTGCGTCGATCAACCTCGATGGAGTGTTGCGCCTTCAGCGCTGCCACGACGTCTGCGGTTGTCACGGCTCCGAAAAGCTTGCCGCCTTCGCCCGCACGCGCGTCAATCGTGACCGACAGGGTGGCGATGCGCTCGGCGAGGGTCATCGCCTCGGCATGCCGACGGTCATCTTCCTTCTTGCGCTGAACCTTCAGGGAGGCAATGCGCTTGAGTTGTGAGGGGGTTGCCTCGACGACCATGGCCTGACGAAGCAGGAAGTTGCGGGCGTAGCCAGCCGAAACTTCCTTGACATCCCCAACCCGCCCGAGATTATCGACGTCTTTGAGCAAAATCACCTTCATAGTTGTGTGTCAGTGTACCAACCGCAAGACAGCGTTCCGAACAGGCACCGCAAACCGGGCAAATCCGCTAGTTCAGCACCCCGAGAGGATTTACGTAGCTGTTGTTGCGAATGATTTCAAAGTGGAGGTGGGGGCCGGTTGAGTTGCCAGTGCTTCCCATGCGGGCAATCGTTTGTCCCTTCGCCACATTTTGGTTCACTTGGGCAAGGATTGCCGAGAGGTGGCTGTAGGTGGTGGTGATCCCGTTCCCGTGGTTCACCATGATCCTGTTGCCGTATCCCTGCCTGTCCCATCCGGCAAAGGAAACCCGGCCGGCATCGGAGGCAATGATGGGAGTGCCGAACGGGGCAGCAATGTCAATGCCGGGATGCCAGCCCGAGTAGTAGGTCGTGATTGATCCGCGGGTCGGCCATTGGAGACGACCGGTTGCGATTTGCGGTGCTGCGGGTGCCGGCGCCGGTCTGGCGGGTGCCGGCGCCGGTCTGGCGGGTGGAGGTGCAGCTGGTCTGGCGGGTGCGGGTGGCGCCGGACGGGCAACGGGCGCAGAGGCCACCCGCGGCGCGTCAGGGCGGGCGGTGATCGGCAGCTCGCCATTGGGAATGATGATCCACTTGTCGATGCCAAGAGGCTCGCCCGGCTTGCGGCCGTTGTAGTCCAGGATCAATGCCGGTTCGGCCCGGTACCGCTGGGCAATCGTGTCGAGGGTGTCTGTCGCCTTCACCTGATGCGCGACACCCCGCACTGGCGGAATGAGCAGTTCCTGACCGGGACGGACAACGTCCTCCTCGTCAAGGCCATTGGACCAAAGGACGCTGTTCATCCCAACGTTGAACCGTTCGCCAATCTCCCAGACCGTGTCGTTGTCCTGCACGATGTACTTCACAATGCCCGGGGGTGGAGCGATTGGCGCTGACGAGGCGTTCAAGGTGGTCGAGAGGGTCGGGCGCAAGAGACTGTCCCGGGTTTCGATCAGAGACACGCGGGGCCCGAGCAGGAGACGGGTCTGCATCGGCAGATTCGCCGGGTCGGTGCCGATCAGTCCCGCGAGGCTGTCGGTCGGACGACGGAAGCCTCCGGCGCTGATGACCCCGAGGATCACGAGGGCGACGAACCCGTGAACGATCAGGCGCCCCGAGGGCAACCGCCCCATGAAGCCAGCAACTGTTCCTTCGGGTTCGGCTGCTGCGACCGGCCGCGTGGCCATCCATTCATCGTGCCCATCGGACGCCACGCCGGTTGGGTCTTGCCGACGACGCCAGAATGCGAGTCCGCCCAGCTTGCTTGGGCGACGCACTGACTGACCCGGAGATGACCAAAGCGCCTCGCGTGCATCGCGTGCATCGCGTTCGGCGCTGGGAAACCCCATCGGGTGTTTCTCATCAGGGTTGTAGTGTGAGGTTCCTGCCAAGATGGCCGTTCCGGTTCTCGCCTCGTCCGGTCGCACCGACATTGCAACCGAACCCGAGCGGCAGCCTTGCCGCTCACGGATACCTGGCCAACGGTAGCACCGTGCGTGCCAACGCGGCCAATCGGCGTTGGTGCGGCAGGCACAGACGTCCTCCGCAGGGGGGGTGGGATTCGCAAGTCTGGTGGAGGAGAGCTTGCGTTTGCTCAGGGCGCCTCTACGCGAGGGGTGTAATAGACGAGCGCACCTAGGGCGGCGAGTGACCCCAGCACTGAACAGAGCAGACCAACGTCACTGAGGATGTCAACACTGCCTGTTCGGACCCCGAGGACAATCGGGGCAACCGTTCCGGAAGAAGCGCCGGCGCAGATGCCGACAATGATTTCCCCGATCATGTCGTATCCGCGTTCCTTGCCCAAGATGTAGTGGGCAATCACCCCGAACACGGTCCCGATCACAATCCATGAATACACAAGCATGGCGCGGGAGCCTCCTTCGGCAAAGTGGTCAATGGAAAGCGGGATGCGGGGAACTCCAATTTGCCCCCCGCACCCCGGTTACAGAAGCCGGAAAGCGGTCAGTCCTTCGGACGGCTGTCCTTGAACTGGTCGTAGATGGCTTTCGAGGTCTCGTCCAAGATCTTGCCGACACGTGGCACCCAGTCCGCCGCCTTCTCCTTGTTGTTGGTGAGGGCATCCAGTTCCTGGCTGTACGTGCTGTCCAGCTTGGGATGCTGGATGAACAGGTGGTCGGGCGACTCCTGGGAACGCTTCGTTTCGATTGCCCCTGTAAGGACCTTGTTGAGGTCTTCGAGGGACTGACCGGAAGCCTTTGAAAGGGCTTTGGTGAAGGCGTCGAGGGACTTGCGAGGGGTAGGCGGAGTGAAGGTCATCTCCGCGTACTTGGTGGTCGCATCCTCGCTGGACAGGAGGCGCATGACCTGCCACGCCGAGTCCTTGTTCTTTGCCCAACGTCCCATAATCCAGAAGTCGTTGAAGTTGATGTTCTTGTTCGACTTGGCGGATGGAAGGGCGGCGAACCCGAACTTGAAATCCTTGATCTGCGACGACGTCCAGTACAACCAGCCACCGTCGAGTGCCATTGCAATCTTGCCAGTCTGGAATGGGTTGCCGAGCTGACCCAGTGACTTGGCAGTTGCCGGATCGGGCATGACCTTGTGCTTGTAGATCAGGTCTTGCAGGAAGGTGTGCGCCTGAAGTACCGGTTCGCTGTTGAAGTTGGTCTTCGGGGCGATGAAGTTGTCGTAGTGTTCCTTGGTCCAGGAATCGCCACCCCAAAGGTAGGGCAAGCTCGTCATCTTGGCCCAGAGGTCAAGTTTCATGCCGAAGGTGCCGTTCGGGGTTCCTGGATCCTTGGTGAGCTTGGTGGCGTACTCAAGCGCCTTGTCCATCGTCCAAGAGGTGTCGCTCCAGTCGACTGGTGGTGCCTTGAGGCCTGCCTTGTCGAGGAGAGCCTTGTTGTAGATGAGCACCGAACCGAAGGTCGAAAGCTGGGATACGCCGTAGAACTTGTTGTTGATCTTGTAGCGATCCATCAGCCCCGGTTGGAAGTAGGCGTTGACATCCCACTTGTCAGCATTGATGTACGAGGTCAGGTCCTGGGGCAACTTGCGCCACCAGTAGTCATAGTAGTTGCCACCAAAGCCCCAGATCTCCAAGGTCTCGTTGGCCGCCGCCATGGAGTTGATCTTCGGGATGTACTGGTCTTGTGGCACGACGATGCGTTCGACCTTGATCTTCGGGAGTTTTTCCTTGAGCATGGGCTCAAAGACCTTCTCCTGACCCTCGTTCTCAGCCTTGCCGGAGCGGACGAGCCAGTTGACCTGACCGGTGCCCCCACCCGACGTGCCCCCCGCGGCCGGGGCAGCGGCACCGCCACCGCCGACTTCGCTCCCGCAGGCTGCGAGGAAGCCACCTGCGATGGCAGCTCCTGCGCCGAAAAGTACGTGACGCCTAGACGTCTGGGACATGTGTTTCCTCCTGCCTGATGCCGGTTGCAGTTCGTTCCGCCCCCGTCACTTTGTACGTTGACGTCCTAACCGCGACGTTGATTTCCTCCGATACCGGTTTCGGGTCTGGCCAGACCAGTACTGTGCCCCCGTGGTCCTCCTTGCAACACGTCGCAGAGGCGTTCGCCCCTAAATTCTCAAGACCCGTCCGCGCCTATCCCTTCACTCCAGTGACCACGATGCCCTGAATGAAGTAGCGCTGAAGCGTGAAGAAAAGCACAACGAGTGGAATGATGTTGACTAAGGAAGCGGCCATGAGCAGATGGAATGGTGTTCCGCCATAAACTGCCTGGAACGACGAGAGCGAAAGGGCCGCGGTCCGCAGGCTGGGGCTGTTGATGTAGATGAGCGGCCTGAAGAAGTCATTCCAGTTGTACGTGAAAGACCCGATCAGTACGACCGCGAGTGCGGGACGTACCTGGGGAAGCAGCACATCCCAGAGAATTCGCATTGGACCGGCACCGTCGATCTGGGCCGACTGGTCCATCTCGATGGGGATGGTCGTGAAGAACTGGCGCAAAAGGAAGATGTTGTACGCGCTGCCGAACCATGCTGGCAGTATGAGTGGCCAGAAGGTGTTCGACATGCCCAAACGCGAGAAGCCGAGGTATTCCGGAACCAGGCGTACGATCTGGGGAACCATCAAGGTAGATAGGACAAGACCGAAGAGTATGTTCTTGCCCGGTGCACGGAACCGCGCAAACCCGTAGGCCACCAGTACCGCTGACACCACGTCCCCGGCCATTGAAGCGATGGCGACGACCATGGTGTTCGTGTATGCCGTCTGCCACTTCATGAACCTGAGGGCATCGCCATAGTTCACCCATTGCGGCGCATACTGGATGCCCGGAAACCACTGCATTGGGAGAAGGAAGGCCGCCCCCTGGGTCTTCAGCGACGTCACGATCATGAAGTAGACCGGGAAAAGGAGGAGGAATGATCCCAACGTGACAACCGTGGTCAGCGTTCCAATCCAGATCCCATCCTGCACGTGCTTGCGCTGAAAAAAAGGCAGCGACTGTCCCTGTCGCTGGGCCGACGGTAACACCGTCTTCTGTTCCGTCGAGGAAACCGCAACCGTCATCGCATTACTCTCCATGTGCGGCCTAGCATGGTTCGGGGACTACCGCACAACGGCCTCATAGAAGACCCAGTGTCGCTGCAACCTGAAAGCCAGTGCAGTGAATACAAGCATGATGACGAACAGCACCCATGCCAGTGCATCGGCGTACCCCATGTTCGAGATGTATGTGAATGCGTTCTGGTAGATCATGTAGACCATGAAGTAGGTCGCATAGTTTGGGCCGCCCTGGGTGATCACGAACGCGTTGGTGAACACCTGGAACGACGAGATGATTGCCAGGATGCCGTTGAAGAAGATGACCGGGGAGATGCTTGGCAAGGTGATGTGCCAGATTTGGCGGAGTTTGCTGGCACCGTCCAGTTGCGCAGATTCATACAACTGCGTCGGCACACCCTGGATTGAGGCCAGGTAGATCAGCATCGGCCCACCGAACTGCCAGAGGCTCATGATCACGAAGGTCGGCACGGCCCACTGCGGATCACTCAGCCATTTGGGCAGCATCGACGAGGGCACCCCGAGGTCGTAGAGGAGACCGTTCACCAAACCGAACTGGGGTTGGAAGATCCAGTTCCACATGAGGGCGACTGGCACCCCGGTCACGATGCTTGGCAGGTAGTAAATCGTCCGCCAAGCCGCCATTCCTGGCAGCTTCTCATTCAGGATCAATGCCAAAAAGGTCGCAAACCCGACGCTGAGTGGCACCGACACCGCGGTGTAGTACGTCGTGACTTGCAGTGATTTCCAGAACAGGCGATCCCGGAACATCACGTCATAGTTCAATAATCCAACCCAGGTGGGTGGCCAGTTGACTGGGTCGTTGTGCGTCAGGCTTAGATAGGCAGATGCAATGGTTGGGCCACCGGAGAACAGGATGAAACCCGCAATCCACGGCGAGATAAGCACGTAGAACCAGAGTGCTTCCTTGCGTGCCAGCGTTCCTAAACCAACTGATTGCCTCGAACTCGGCACGGTTACTGCCACCTTGGCCCCCCCGAAACGCGAACGAACATCATGGTTCGTATCGGTAACCCCACGAACCGGTTATCAAAAAGCCACGAACACACCAGAACGGTTGCAAGAAAAAGCGGGGACAACCCCGGATCGTCACCCACTTGCAACCGCCATCGTACTGGTCTTCACGCGGATGGTCAAGTAGCCCTCCAACGCGCGAACGTCCGGTTTGGGATTTCACTCAACTGGTGCGGAAGCGATCCACGCCCGGCCGACCTCGGCCACACTCCATGACTGCGCAATCGCACCGCGCGCGACATGCGGGGCGTCACCATCGAAGATTTCGCTTATGGTTCCGACACCCGCTTCATCCCAAAGGTGTTCCTGCAGTGGCGAGATGAGCTCTCTCGCGCCAGTCTCGTGGCACAGCATCCACGCATCAACCATTGGCCCAAGGAGCCATGCCCATGCGGTTCCACAGTGGTAGGCCGCGTCCCGCGCTCCCGCGGTACCTGAACACTCGCCCCGGTACCGCAAATCGGCCGGAGACAGGGTTCGGACGCCTCGGGGGGTCCAAAGGTGATCGCGAACGGTTTCGGTCACGAGGCGGCGTTGCATGCGGGTCAATGGTGATGATGGAAGCGCCGCCGCAATCAATTGGTTGGGTCGCAACGATGCGTCACTGCCCAACGGTCCGTCGATCACGTCAAGCAAATACCCGGCAGTGCCGTCCACCTGATGCCTGCCGCCATTGGTCTGACCGCACCAGAAGCGGCTCTTGAAACTCTCTGATGCGCGTTCACTTGCGACCGCATGGCGGTCAGCGGCCCGCCGGTCGCCCCGCGCGTCAGCCCACCGTGCCATCAGGGTGAGGGCGTGGATCCAGAGCGCATTCACCTCGACCGGTTTTCCGGCCCGAGGCGTCTGGTCGACGCCGTCGACCCGGGCATCCATCCAAGTCAGTTGGCCGTCGCTGCATTTCACAAGACCGTCGTTCGGATCAACACCGATGCCATGTCGCGTCCCCTTCCTGTGCCAATCGATGATCTCGGTCAGGACGGGCCACAACGGGCCGATCAGCGCACCACCGGACATCGTGTCAATCCGGTCGACGGCGTGGATGAACCAGAGGGTCGCATCCACCGTGTTGTAATCGCCTTCGCCTAGTCGGGCGCCGCTGTCCGGAAACCGGTTTGGCAGCATTCCCCGGTTCACCACATGTGCCCAGGCACGAAGGACTTCGCATGCTTCGGTCACCCGACCGGTAAGTTGTGCGAGACCCGGCAAGGCGATCATGGTGTCGCGTCCCCAGTCGCCAAACCAGTGGTAGCCGGCAATCACGGTCCGACCAACGGCGTGACCCCCTTTGTGAAAGTCACTGAAGTCCCGGACGACGAAGAAGTCATTTGCCGCCCGCCGGAGTTGCTCGAGGAACTGGGCGCCGGTGTCGGCAACAACAGGGACGCGCCTTTCACTTGCCGGTAGACCAACTGTGGCGGCAGCCGTTTGGCCCGAGCCCATCACCGCATTCGGAACCGGGCGGGTCGTTGCGACCGTCGCGGTGACCCCGAGGGTCTGGCCTTCCTGCAGGGTCGTCGAAAGCGTGCCGATGCAATACAAGTCCTCCACATGGTCGAACCCGCGAGCTCGTTCCTCGCGATGCAGGAAGTTCCACCACCATCCCGCTGACGAACTGTCCCAACCCCAATCCGCGCCGTGTGGTGGTGACACCACCATGCGCCATGCAGGTGCGTGCCGGTGCGCGCGGACTTCGATGACGGCATGGTCGGCGGCGAGGCGCGGATTGACCTCGAAGTGCCAGTCGCCATTCCCGCGCCATTCCGCGTGGAAGTCCCTCGATGTGGCGAGGGGTCGGATGAAGAGGGTTGCAGATGGCACGCCGTGCAAGGTCCAGGAGATGTGGGTCGCACTTGCTGACTGGCCAACCCCATCACTGTTTGCCTTGGGGGCATCGCACCATATTTGCCGTTCGATGCGTCCTCCAGAACCGATGTCCCATGTCCAGGTCGGCCGACCGTCGACAAGCTGGAATGATCTGAGATGATCAAAGCCGCGCGGGTGGATGGTGCCGTCCTCGAACTCGTGACTGGAAAGCGGCACGGGCGGTGCATCCGGCACGCCTGAGACCGACTCATCAAGTTGGGCGAGAAGCACATGCCTGCCCAGAGGTGGAGCCAGAGGCGCGACGAGCAGCGCGTGATACCTGCGCGTGTGGGGGCCGGGCACCGACCCGCTTGCATATCCGCCAAGACCATCGGTGACGAGCCATTCGCGCGTCAGGCATTCGTCAAGCGGGGTGCCGTCACCGGGAACCGAAACAAGTTCATTTGGCAACCTGCCCTGGACGCTGGCAGTATCCAGTGACGCACCGTTGGTCACAGAGACTGACGGTGTTTGCTTTGAACGGCTTGTCATGGTCGTTCCCTCCGCGCACGCCAGTCGGATCTGCGCTGTCGGCTTGATCGTATCTTGGCTCCGTCAACAACGCTGAACGTGGCAGTTCCACAGACAACAATGGCCTGAGTATCCTGCCGAAATGAGAAGTGGTAGACCCGGTCACACGGTGATCATTGGTGCAGGGGTGATCGGGGCGGCGATTGGCCAGTCGATTGTCTCTCGTGGCTTGTCCGTCACTATCGTCGAGCAAGGGGTGATTGGGGCGAAGCCGAGTGCATCTGGCGCGTCAGCCGCGCTGTTGGAGCCACTGGCGGGGGCACATCCTGAACTCCGGGACACTGGGCAGCGAGCCCTTTCCCGCTTGCCAGGATTGTGCAGGGATCTTCTCGGTGACACCGGCGTTGACCCACAATGGTCTCGTCCCGGGAGCATGGTCCTTGTTTCTCGCGAACGGGATGCGACGTGGTTGCGCACGTTCCGGATCCCGATGTTCGAGGAGATGGGTGAACCAGTCGAGTGGCTGACGGGGCATCAGGCCCGGGCCATTGAACCGGCTATCGGCAGCCATGTCGTTGGTGCACTGCGCATCCCCTCAACCCAAAGCGTGCACGCCCCCGCGTTCGTCCGCGCACTCATTGCCGACGTCTCCCGTCGCGGTGGCGTCGTGCTTGCAGAGACCGCCGTCACCGGGTTCCGTCGCGATGGTCTGACCGTGCGTGCGGTAGTCACCTCGTCGGGGGAGCTCCTGTGTGACCGGGTCGTGATCGCCTGTGGCGCGTGGTCGGGGCAGGTCGCCGCGCTGCTTGGCGCTGACGTGCCGGCCGTACCGATCACTCCGCAGCGAGGCCAGATCCTCGCAATCGCCCCAACTGCCAGGGCGCCCCGTGTCTCGCATGTCCTTCATGGTGCCGGTGGCTATGCGGTGCCCAAACCGAATGGAACCGTGCTTGTCGGGGCAACGCATGACAATGTCGGCTTTGATCCATCACTCACACCTGAGGGCTTCCGGTTTCTCGGCACGCTCGCGCGCGACCTCGTCCCCGGCATCGCGGATGAACCCGTACGTCACGTGTGGGCCGGGTTCCGTCCGATCTGGGAAGGCCCCGGCCCGCCACCGGTGGGCCCGTTGCCGGGCACCGACAATGTCCTCATCGCTGCCGGGCATGGTGCGATTGGCCTGACGGTCAGTGCCGGGGTTGGCGAGGTGGTTGCAGACCTCCTGGCTGGGCCATAGCCCCGGTGCAACCTGCGTCGCCGTCTCGTTGCACCCGTCCGTTCCATCACCATGCGCAATCAATGGAGTGACGCCGACCTTGCCCGTCTCCCCGAATTCGATGGCCTGCTGTATGCCTCGCGGTTGACCGGTGCGGATACCGATCTTGTGGTCTGGGGCGGGGGGAATACTTCCGTGAAGCGGACCGAGACGGACTTCCGTGGTCAGTCGGTGCGCGTACTCCGTGTCAAGGGTTCAGGGTCAGACCTGAAGTCGATCCAAGTCCGGGACTTCCCTGGGGTGCGTCTCGCAGACGTCATGCCCCTGCGCGACCGTCCCTCGATGGATGACGCTGAGATGGTTGCGTATCTCGGTCAGTCACTGATGGAACCCGGTTCAGCGAGGCCGAGTATCGAGACCCTCCTTCATGCCTTTCTCCCCGCGACGTTCATCATTCACACGCACGCGGATGCCATCTTGGCCTTGACGAATACCCCGCACGGGGAACGCTGGGTGCGAGAGGCTCTCGGCCCCGCGTTTGTCTGGGTCTCATACGTGCGACCCGGCTTCGGACTCTCTCGCATTGTCGCGTCCGCAGTCGAGGCATGTCCCGGCGCTGTTGGAGTGGTGCTTGAGAAGCATGGCCTGGTGACGTGGGGTGAGACTGCACGCGAGGCCTACGATGCCACCATCCTGGCGTGCACAACAGCCGAGGATTTCGTCGATGCGAGACGAACGGGGCCTCTGGGAACCCTCCCTCGACCCCGGCCAGTGTTGGGGAACTCCGCCGCATCACCGGTCGGCGGGAGCAGTGCGGACAATCAAACGGAGTTGACCTCCACGGCACCTGTGCTTGATGCCTCGGCGAGGCGTCGCATCTTCACAACCATTGCGCCACTGATCCGGCAACTGCACGCGCGGACGCGGCCTGATGGGTCACTCGCAAACGAGCCGACGGGAATTGCCACGATTGCCGGCACGCGAACGATTTTGCATCTCGACGATGCTGACGATATCCGTGCCTTCGCCTCCCATACTGACGCGGCACGCCTGTCCCAGATTGGCCCGGCCACCCCTGATCACCTGATCACGACCAAGCGGTCGCCGTTGTACGTGCCCGTCCGCGCAGCGGCAGATTCACATCCTGACGACATCGCGGTCGCCCTTGCGGACGCCTTGCCCGACGCATGGGAAGCTTGGGCGCGTGGATACGTGGACTACGTGGACGCCGGCGCGAAGTCCGACCCAAGCACCCCTCGGCCCGCTTCGGTCGATGCAAGACCCCGCGTGATCCTCTTGCCTGGCGTGGGCATGGTCACGCTGGGCCGGGACACTCGCGCCACGCGCATCGTTGCGGACGTCTACCGGCACGCGATCCGGGTGGTGCGCGATGCCGAGGCCCTTGAAGCGTTCACTTCGCTTGACGCGCACGATTGCTACGGGGTCGAGTTCTGGCCTCTGGAGCTTTACAAGTTGACACTCGCGGTGCCGGAGCCAAGCCTGGCGCGACGGGTGGCCTTTGTTACCGGCGCGGCGAGCGGCATCGGCCGCGCGATTGCCGAACGTCTCGCCGCCGAAGGCGCCCATGTAGTTGTCGCGGATGTTGATCTCGATGGCGCCCGAGCCGTTGCCGATGCAATCTCCGGCCGGTTCGGCCTCGCACGGGCTTCGGCAGTCCTGTGTGATGTCACACAGGAAGCCGGAATCGCCAGCGCAACTGCTGCGACGATCGAGGCCTACGGAGGTATCGACATACTGGTGTCCAATGCGGGGATTGCGCCAAGCAGTCCGGTGACCTCCATGCCTTTGGCCATGTGGCAGCAAAGTTTCGATATCAATGCCACAGGGCACTTCCTGATTACCCGCGAGTGTCTGCGGGTCATGGAGGCTCAGGGGACGGGTGGCAGCATCATCTACATCACCACGAAGAACACGATGGCACCCGGCAAGGACTTCGCGGCGTATTCGGCTGCGAAGGCGGCTCAGGCGCAGCTTGCACGTGTCGTGGCAATGGAGGCTGGCACCCACGGGATCCGGGTGAACATGGTCAATCCTGATGCGGTGTTCAGGAACTCAACCCTGTGGGCACCCGAGGTGCGGCGCGCGCGGGCACAGGCTCACGGCATCGATGAGGCGAGCCTCGAGGACTTCTACCGGAAACGCAACCTCCTGCGGGTCATGATTGATCCTGACGATGTTGCCGAGGCAACATGGTGGCTGGCATCGGACCGAAGCCTCAAGTCCACCGGAACCGTGATCACTGTGGATGGAGGGGTGCCCGCAGCCTTCCCCCGGTAGGTCGCTCCCCCGACACGTGCCATTGTGTGCGGGTAAGCCGGATGCTCGGCATCCCTGGCCGTTCGGTGCGCCGGTGGTACATCGGTATGATTTCGGATTGGTCAGGGACGTCCGCGCTGCTTGGAAACGGGTTGTCATGCTTTCATGCGGGCCAACCACGATGCCCGGTGAGAATTCCATGAGTTTGAGCGGGAAGGGTAGGTCACGTGAGCAACGACGGCGGTGATGCAGTCAGGGAAAACTGGGACGCCGCTCTCAACCGGCTGCTTGAGGGTGTCAATCTTGACGACCTGAGCATCCCCCTTTCCTCGGAGAGCCAGCGCGTGCGCCTCACGTTCGATGCGGTGCACAATCGTGTAGCAGATCAGTTGCGCGACAAGGTCCGGTCCGAGCGGATGCGCCGTGACGCCGTGCTAGCGATCAGGCGCCAGTTCGAGGAGAGCAGTCTTGTAATTGACGAGGCACTGGGGGTCTTTGTCGCCACGCTTTTGGAAGCATTCCACGGTGGCGGAGAAGTGCGTCGCCTGCCTGATCCCCGCGATGGTCGTGTCCGGACATGGCAGGTGCTTGCGTCCCGTGCGCCCGGGCGAACCGAAGCGCGCGAACCGGTTGTGACCGTGATGCTCTCGCTTCGTGGTCTTGATGCGCTTGACCGCGGTCAACCCGCACTCGAATGCCGGACCGGGACCCCGCGGAACCCAAGGCTCGTTGACTTTGTTGCCGGTTCCGACATCCGGCTTGATATCGAGGACGCTATCTGCCGGGCTTATCAGGACATTCTCGGCACCCTGCGGTTCGATCCGATCGCCCCAGACCTGCGCGACGCCTGATCGCTGGTCGGGTGTACGCTTGCGTGCCTGATGTAGCGTCTCGATGAGGACACCGGCGGGACCGGTTTCGGCAGTGACGCGGTCACAACTGGGAGAGAACGCATGCCACTCGCAGACAAGCCCCTTTCCGAACTCGTCACTTACCGTCCGCCCCTCACCCGGGAGGCCGATTTCGATGCCTTCTGGGATCGCACCCTTGCGGAAGCGGGCCAGATCCCGCTTGACATTCACATCGAGGCGATTCCTGACTACCCGGTGCCGGAGATCCATGCGTCACGCCTGACCTTCACGGGCTGGGCGGATGCGCGCATTTGCGGGTGGTGGCTTGTGCCCCCGGATAGCGCGCCCGGCGCGCACAATGGCAAGCGCCCGACGATGGTCTTCTATCACGGGTATAGCGGGAACAAGGGGTACATCGACCAGTATCTCGGGTGGGTCCTGCAGGGATACTGCGTCCTGACGGTAGACGTACGTGGCCAGTCGGGTGAAAGCACCGATCCCAAGGCCTACCCGGGAGGGCATGCCACCGGCTGGATGACCCAGGGGATCACCGACCCGGAACACTACTACTACCGAGGCGCGTACATCGACTGCGTGCGTGCGCTGGACGCAGCTTGTGCCCAACCGGAGGTCGACCCGCACCGCATCGGAATCACGGGTGGAAGCCAGGGTGGTGCGTTGACCCTCGCCGTCGCGGCCCTTGACCCCCATCGTCGTGCCAAGGTCGCGATGGCCGACGTTCCCTACCTTTCTCACTTCAGGCGTTCGGTTGAGGTTGCCTCGGCACCCCCGTACACGGAGATCGCGGTCTATTGCCGCCAGTGGCCGTCACGTGAAGCGCAGGTTTACCGGACCCTCAGTTATTTCGACTGCATGAACCTGGCCGACCGCATCGAGTGCCCGGTCCTGATGCAGGTGGGACTGGCTGACATCATCTGCCCGCCAAGCACCATCTATGCGGTCTACAACCATCTTAAAAGCCCCACCCGTCACGCAAATGTCTATCCGTACAACGGTCACGAGGGCAACCCCGCGCACACCTACACCAAACTGGCTTGGGCGCGAAAGCACGTCTTCGGCGGGTAATTGCGGAAGGGACCATCGCAGCCCTCTCCCGACTGCGGTACGCGCGTTACCGGGGAGAGGGTCGGTGCGGGGCGTGCGGGTCACGGCGCAAGGGACTGCGGGGCAGTGCCCTCCTGCTACCTGATGTTCATGAGCGTCGCTGCGCCAAGCGCGAGGGCAAGCCCGGTTCCGTGACGGGGGGTGGGGCGCTCTCGGAAGAAGAACCATCCTCCCAGCACGGTGCACAGCAGTCCACCGGCCGACGCGAGTGGAAAGGCAATCACGCCCGGAACGGTCGCCAATGCCGGCAGGAACGCACTGAGCTGGCCGAGGTTCACCATCCCGGTGAATGCTCCCAGTGCGAGCGATCGCACCCGTCCCGATGTCGAGTGCCGACCTTCACCTCTTGGTTGCCACTTCCAGGTTGCTAGCGAGAAGAGTGTCGCCGTGACGTATGCGCTCGCCACGTAGAGGGGGCGTTCAGCAGGACGGCCTAACTCGGCGAAGACCTTGGCGGACAGTAGTCCCGCCCCAGTGACGAGGAGCGTGACGCACACGATCAGCGCGACGCGTCCCCGTGATGGGGCATTCACGACGGTTCCCGTGAGTAGCGTGTTTGGGTTCACTCCACTCAGCAGAGGCAGGGCAATCGTCGCCATCAGCAATCCTGAGACCTGCATGGCCGTCACCGGTTCATTCCAAATGAACAGCGACGCGATCACCGGCACGGCAATGGCGAGACGCAGGACACTTGTGGCCACTGCGATCCCACCAAGGCCAATCAATGCATGCATCAACAGGAAAGTCAGTTGGTACTGGGCTCCGTTGACCGCCCCGCCAACGATCGCCTCCGGGGTCCAGGTCCATGCAACTGGGCCGTCGGACGCGACCAGGATTGCGCCACCGATCAGGGCCCCCGTCGCGTAGTTCGTCGTTCCGACGGTGGCGTAGTCGAACCGGGCGCTTCGTGCGAACCGCACAAGGAGAGTGAACGCGGCGTTTCCAACGAGGTGCAACACCAGGAAGAGCATGTCTGCGGGGCAGCATACCGGCGGGGGCGTCGGGCCATCGGCGGCTTGGGGCGGGATGCCCTACCATGCCGACAACATGGAACTGAACCTTGATATTGACGCCTTCCCGTATCCGTCTCGTCGCCAACCGGTGATCGCCTGCCGGGGTGTTGTCGCTACCAGTGAACCCCTTGCCGCCCAGGCGGGATTGCAAATGATGCAGCGCGGTGGCAATGCCGTCGATGCTGCCCTAGCCACCGCAATCGCACTGACGGTCGTCGAACCGACGTCAAACGGCATTGGCAGCGACGCGTTCGCCCTTGTCTGGGATGGCGTGAAGTTGCATGGGATCAATGCCTCCGGTCGGAGTCCCGCCTCGCACACTCCCGAATTCTTCGCGTCGAAGGGCCTCGATCATGTGCCGGCAAATGGGTGGTTGCCGGTCACGGTTCCCGGTGCGCCGGCGGCGTGGAGGGATTTGCACGCCAAATTCGGGCGCCTCCCCTTCGAGGTGCTGTTCGAACCGGCGATTTCGTACGCCACGGACGGATTTCCGGTTGGGCCGGTCACCGCATCCGTGTGGCGGCGCACCCAGGTGCGCGCGCCGGAAGTCTGGCACGGTCAGGAGTTCCGGGGTTGGTACGACACATTCGCGCCCGGCGGACGCATGGTCTCCGCTGGAGACATGTGGACCTTCCCCGATCATGCGGCGACGCTGCGCGAGATTGCAAGTACCGGAGCTGAATCGTTCTATCGCGGACGCCTTGCCTGCGAAATCGCGGCGTTCGCCTCAGTGACCGGAGGAACCATCACTGAGGCAGATCTCGCTTCCCATTCAAGCACGTGGGTCGATCCGATTGTTACCGACTACCGCGGCTTCGGCGTCTGGGAAATCCCGCCAAACGGACAGGGCATTGCCTGCCTGATGGCACTCAACATTCTCGAGGGCACCGACGTTGCCAACCATGCGCGAGAGACAGTCGAGAGCTACCATCTCCAGATCGAGGCGATGAAGCTGGCGTTTGCCGATGCCCGACGCTTCGTGGCCGATCAGGATCACGCCGATGTGCCTGTGACCGGTCTGCTTGACAAAGCGTACGCTGCCCGGCGCCGTGCCCTCATTGACGAGAAGGCCGGCCTGCACCCCCACGGTGACCCGGTGCGCGGTGGCACGGTCTATCTGTGTGCCACCGATGCGGACGGCATGATGATCAGCATGATCCAGTCGAACTTCGCTGGCTTCGGCAGTGGTGTCGTCGTGCCTGGGACCGGGATCGCGCTGCAGAACCGGGGCAACGGTTTCACGCTTCAGCAGGGCCACCCGAACGTGGTCGCTCCGGGAAAGCGTCCGTTCCACACCATCATTCCGGCCTTTCTGACGGAGGGACGGAGTGTGCCCATCGGGCCGTTCGGTGTCATGGGCGGACACATGCAGCCTCAGGGTCACATGCAGATGGTCGTCAACCAAATTGATTACGGTCTCAATCCCCAATCTGCCCTCGATGCTCCCCGTTGGCAGTGGATGCGCGGTCGTGCGATCACCGTCGAGACCGGCGTCGCGGATCACATCGTGCAGGGACTGCGCCTCCGTGGACACGAGGTGACCATCGTTCCCGATGGAGGAACGTTCGGCAAGGGACAGATCATCCGTCGCCTGCCCAATGGTGCGTATGTGGCCGGATCCGAACCTCGCGCCGATGGTTGCGCCGTCGGATACTGACGAACGGGTTACCGGAGGCGGGGATCCATCTGCCCCGGCGGTTCCTGGTCATGTGCGCTGTGGAGGGTGAGTTGCGATTGCGTGCCGGTTGGCAAGACCCTCACATGGCGGTCGCGTACGCTTTCATACTGATGCCGGGGCCACATGGTTCTCGGTCCCGGACACTTGAGGGGTTACGATGAAGGTCACCGAGTTCCTGATTTCCGAACGCCAGTCCCTCGAAGCGAGCATGACCGTCACGCGTTCGGAAGCGCCCGACGCGTACACCGCGACTGTCCGCGTCTGGCCACATGTTTGCCGCCGGGAGTTTCTCGATTGGCTTGGGGACGGTTCGGACATCCCGCACGACGAGTTTCCGGCGATCCTCAGGCGCATTGCCGGACACAACGAGGTTCACGACCGGGGTGGGTTCACGCCGAGCTTCGCGGCCGACCTGCTTGCACGTTGGCAGGAGCTGCACCGCCACGAGTGAACGCGCGCCGTGTCTCAGGCCCTGGTTCGTTGGGAGCCAGCGCAGTTCGGAATCGTTTCGGAAGCCGTCACCCCGTCCGTCGAAATCCATTCAGGTGCCGGTTAGGGTAGGCAGTGTCGGTCACCCGTGTGATCGAGGAAGAGGAATGTGATGAAAATCGTTGCTGCGGGTGCTACCGGGTTCATTGGTCGGGCACTTGTCCCTGCACTGACCCGGGCTGGGCACGAGGTGGTAATCCTCTCGCGTCGTCCTGGCGCCTCTGGCCTGGCATCCGCGGGGGCACGTGAGGTCGAGTGGGATGGACGAACGCTAGCTCGTTCGTGGGTTGGGGAGATTGATGGGGCGCAGTCGGTCATCAATCTTGCCGGGGTCAACATTGGCGGGGGCCTCTGGACGGCGTCTCGCCGACGGGCGATCTTGGAAAGCCGGACCGCGTCCACCGGGGCCCTTGTGAAGGCAATGGAGGGTCTCGCTGCCGACCGACGCCCCGAGTCCCTCATCAACGCGTCCGGTGTCGGATATTACGGTGACCGCGGCGACGAGGTGCTGCCGGACGACGCCAGTCCCGGTACCGGTTTCATGGCGGATACCTGCGTTGAGTGGGAGAAGTCGGCCCTGGAGGCCGAGAAACTCGGCGTACGGACAGTCCTGATGCGCACGGCTGTCGTTTTCGGGAAAGGTGCCTTGCAGGTTTTCCTGATCGCGTTACCGTTTCGGTTGTTCGCCGGTGGCCCGCTCGGTGATGGCAAGTTCTGGTTCCCATGGATCCACATTGATGACATCGTCGGCATGTACCAGTGGGCCTTGGAGAACCACGACGTCCGCGGCCCCGTCAACTGCACTGCACCCGATGTTCGTCGGCAACGGGATTTCGCTAGTGAGATGGGGCGCGTCCTCGGGCGTCCATCCTGGTTCCCGACACCAGCGTTTGCCCTGCGCCTCGCCCTCGGCGATTTCTCGAACCTGGTGCTTCATGGGCAACGTGCCGAACCTCGAATGGCCCAGTCGCACGGCTACACGTATCGCTTCCCTACTTTGCAAACGGGGCTTGCCGACATTCTCGGATAGTCCGACGCATAGACACACCACGGGAGTTGCCGGGGCTGCGTCAGAAAAGGGTAGACGGACCCCGAGACGTGTCCTGACACCTCCCCGAGTTGTCCGGCGGGTTCACGGTCACAGGATGACCGCCCCGACCTGACGGCCTCAGCTAAGCGACGACCGGGACAGGCGAGTGTGTCCGACGTGTTCGCCATCGCGGACGTCTCCGGATGCCGCGATGACGGTCTCAGGTGCCCCGGTGGCTGCCGGTTGCGCGAACAAGGCGTTCATGACCGGCTGTGGCGCGCCCGATGCAGTTCATGTTGGTTGACGACAAGCCTGCGTGACAGCCGATGGCTTTCGCGGTTCACGAGAACTGCCTCAAGCGCCGTTCAAGTTCGTAGGCGAAGAGCAGTTTGGCGAACTTCAACATTAAATACTGCAGGGTGGCAAAAAAACGATTGCAATAATCTGCCATTTACTACTGACAATCACAGCCGTACCTGCTTGGTCTCGAGATCGCGTTGAAGTCGATCCGCCGCAGACGGTGAAAAAGTGAAGTGATGGGTATGACCCGTTTGCCAGTAGCGTTATCGGGTGAGGGCAAGGTGCGCCCGGTGAACGCGAAGTGCCCGAGATGGTTCGTGCCACGGTGCCGTTCGAACCCGTCTGCCGGAGTACGTTTCGGAACCGCATAAACACCCGCATCATTGACAACCACGTCTACTCGTTGATCGGATGTCGCCAATTCATTTGAGGCGCGCTCCATTGACCTGGGCGATGTAAGGCGGAGAAGCAGTCCATCGACCATGGCACCCGAACCCGTGGCGCGTAGCGAGGTCACCGCAAGGGCCATCCGTCCCTGATCCCGGCACGCCAAGACGATGAGCGCGCCTCGGCCGGCAAGCATCAGGGTGGCTTTGAAGCCCGGACCGCTGTTTGCGCCAGTGATCTCGACGACTGTGCCGTCCATCCGAGGGACGTCACGCTCACTGAACATTCGCATGCGTCCATTTCCGACCTGCAATGAACCTGTTGCATGTCGTGGGACGACCGTGGTAAGTCGTCTGGCTAGGGTCCCCCGATGGTGTCAAGGAATGCTACGGTCGCATCAACGACCTGACGCTGCTGTTCGGAGCGGGAGATCGTCGGTGTGCCGTCGTTCGCTTGGAAGCGGTACGACCCGAACTGGTTATGGTTTCCGCCTTCAATGGCGATGTACCGCGTTGAAACCGGCAACAAAAGGCGTCCGGCAATGATCTTCGCCGGGGTGACGTTTCCGTCAAGGGTTCCCGATATCGACAGTACCGGTATCGTCGCCGTCGCGAGAGAATGATCGACGTCGGTGTAGGCCGCCCAAAGGATCA
>SXGT01245555.1_pt1 | contig 24056 bp, 19 predicted proteins | sample 3176221 | NCBI WGS metagenome assembly SXGT01 (sample SAMN11356862, study PRJNA531348) | freshwater metagenome | isolation source: freshwater sample F1-120 | place: China: Fuxian Lake, Yuxi | collected 2017-12-25
AAAGAGCCCTATACAAACAGGCAGAAAAGAGCCTTTCCATATTTACAAGCACTGAAGAGATGGACAATCTTTCAAAGATGAATCAGGCTTTGCAAGATGAAATAGAGAGGCTAAAATTGCGAATGGAAAAAATGGAAAAAACTCCATAATTGTTTATTTTTTTTTCTAGACTTTTGCAGGTGTTATTTCCCTATTCACACACATGTTGATAACATGTGATCTTTTGGGCGATGCATTAACAATAAATCAAAATTAGTAGGATCAATGAATTATACAAATTTGATTAGTACAGTTATCAATATTTTAAACTATAATTTAACGTAGGAAACATTGACTAGTTCTTTTAACGGCTGACTTTAGATTTAGACACAAAAAGAGTTTAAAATCTGGAACCCAAACAAACTTTTCTTTTTACATGGAATTTTCCTTTCTACTTTGTTGATATATTTTTTGAAAAATATTTTTATTTTTAATCAAAACTAAGACATTCAATAGCTCTATAAACAATCAATCAATACCCAAAACATGGCAAAATCCGAATTAGGTGGACGTCCAGTAGACATTACAAAAGAAGATGGTAAAATCAAGATTGTTTTTCATCCAATTGCAAAAGGTGCAAAACATCCAGACGCATCTGTCTTTTCTATAAAACTGACAAAATCAGACCTTGAAGTCCTCAAAAAGGCCTTATCATAGACTACTTCCATGTGGTAATTACGTACTTCCAAATACTTTTATTGTACTTCCATTATCCCAAAGCATGTCTCGAGCCCGAGTCGATGAGCAATTTGTGGGAAGCGAGACATATGGTTTTGATGCAATTAGAGGTATCCAGGCAGGAAACGAGTTCTACGTTGCCATGTGCCCACTCAAAATTATCCCAAAATTGTTTATCTTTAATGACTATGATATTCCTCCAGAACTACGTGCACAAAGAACCCTAAGTGCCACAAGAATACCTGCAATCAAAAATTACATTCTAAATAACCCTGATAATTACATCTTCTCTTCACTTACTGCTTCAGTTGATGGAGTCATGAAATTTACTCCTGCCGCCTCACTTGGCCAAGACGGCAAACTGGGGCGTCTCTATATCAACATGGATTCCAGACTATTGATAAATGATGGACAACACAGAAGAAAAGCAATAGAGGAAGCTCTACAAGAAAGACCTGATTTAGGCCATGAGATGATATCTGTTGTATTTTTCCAAGATACTGGATTAAAGCGCAGTCAGCAAATGTTTTCTGATTTAAATAAAAATGCAGTAAAACCAACAAAGTCACTTACCATATTATATGATCATAGAGATGTTTTTTCAAAATTTATTGTTGATTTGACATCTAAAATTGATGTTTTTGTAAACAGGGTAGATATGGAAAAAACTAGTATCTCAAATCGCTCCACCAAAGTTTTCACATTAAATGGAATTTCTGATGCTACAATGCGTTTACTTGGAAAATCTAAAGGAAGAAAACTTTCAACAGACGATAAAGAAACACTTACAATTTTTTGGGAAACAGTTGCAAAAAATATTCCTGAATGGCAATTATTATTACAAGACAAAGTTTCTCCGTATGACTTGAGAAAAGAGTTTGTTCATACAAACACCAATGTACTAAATGCATTAGGTATTGTAGGACGTACTATGATGGAGGAATTTCCAGATACATGGAAAGAAAAACTACGTGGTCTAAAAAATATTAATTGGTCTCGAAGCAATCCAGAATGGCAAGGACGATTAATTGTTAATAAACAAATGGTAAAAAACGCACGTGGAATAGAATTAGCTGCAAATACAATTCTACAAAAATGTGGAATCAAATTATCTGAAAGTAGATTAAGGCATGAGGCTAAAACTTGAGTGAATCTATTTTTGATAAAAAAAGCCTAAGTGATATTTATGAAGAAATAAGAAAAGTCTATCTCAGTGACAATCGACCTTGGATTATTGGATTTAGTGGAGGTAAAGACTCAACATGTCTGGTTCAGCTTGTATGGAATGCATTATCTGAACTTCCAAAAGAAAAATTACAGAAAAAAATCTATGTCATATCTTCAGATACTTTGGTAGAAACTCCAAAAATTGCAGAGAGAATTATGACTAGTCTAGATAATATGGAGCAGGCAGCAAAAAAGACAAATCTTTTGATATCTACTAATTTACTGAGACCAAAGATTACTGATACGTTTTGGGTAAGAATGCTAGGTTTGGGGTATCCTGCCCCAACTAGCATGTTTAGGTGGTGTACGGATATGCTAAAAATCAACAACGCTGATCGATTCATTCAAGATAAAGTCTCAGAATATGGTGAAGCAATCGTACTTTTAGGCATGAGAAAAAGCGAGAGCTCTACAAGACAGCAATCAATGAATTTGTATAAAATTGAAAACAGTCTTCTCTCAAGGCACTCAAAATATGCTCAAACCTATGTGTATACCACACTTAAAGATTTTTCTTCTGAAGATGTATGGAACTATCTTTTACAAAATAAAAATCCATGGGGTGAGCAAAACAGAGATTTACTTGCATTGTACCAGGATGCAAACGCAAGTGAATGCCCCCTAGTTGTAGATACTAGCACTCCATCATGTGGTGGCGGTAGATTTGGATGTTGGACATGCACTGTTGTAGATAAACAAAAGCATTTGGGAAATTTTATAGAAAACGGAGAAGAATGGATGGAGACACTAGTAGAACTAAGACAAGAACTAAAAGATACTCAAGAACAATCAGCATGGGGAAAAGTACGAGAAAAAAAGAGAAGACATGGAAGAGTTGAATTAAAATCAGATGGATCAGGTGATTACACCCCTGGACCATATACCATGGAATTTAGAAAACAGTATTTGGAAAAACTTCTCTTGGGACAACTCAAAATACAAAAGGAAGGACCAAATCCTAATCAGACTTTAATTTTAGATGAAGAGATTCATGAAATCCAAAGAATCTGGAGAATGGAACAAGGAGATTGGCAAAACAGTGCTTATCAAATTTATTATAAAGTCACTGGCAAAAAACTAGAATCAGTCAAAGAAGACATGGGTGGATTTGGAAAAATGGAAGCAGAACTATTACAACAAGTATGCACCAAACATAATGTTCCTTCAAAATTAGTCAGCACACTTCTTAATTTGGAATTTGAAAATCAGGGTGCAACTCGTCATTCTAAAATTTATGGAAAGATAAAATCAGAATTAACAAAAGAGTGGCGTGATGATATGACACAAATCATGAAAGAGCTAACTTTAGAACAAGAAGAAAGAGAGAAGGTAAAATCAAATGCTTTTAACAAAAATAATTCTTAATGATTTTGGCGTCTATGGAGGACGCAATGAATTTGATTTTAAAACCACACCTGATCATCCTGTAATTTTATGTGGAGGAACTAACGGTGCAGGAAAAACTACTCTCTTTGAATCAATCATGCTGTGTCTTTATGGTCAGGAATCCTTTGAGCAAAAAATTTCTCAAAAACAGTACCATGAGTCTATTTTGAGGTCAATTCATCGATATTTAGGCACAAAAAAATCAGCTGATGATGCTTCAATTATTGTGGAATTTCAGTTTGCTCATGAAGGGAAAATTACAGAATATCAAGTAATGCGAATGTGGCAAAACAATGACGGTAAAATTGATGAAAAATTATTAATTCAAAAAAAAGAACCAGATGATAAAAATTTTACCAAACTAGATTCTGTTGTAGAATTAGATTGGCAAACTTTCATAGATCAATTACTGCCAAAAGGAATTACATCTCTTTTCTTTTTTGATGGGGAAAAAATTCAACATATTGCAGATTCTGGAGACGAAGCAAGACACATCAAGTCTTCTTTTGATGTATTGCTGGGATTAGATCTAGTAAAACAACTGAGCGATGATATTAGTCTCACTCTTTTGAGAAATTCTGATGGAGAGACAAAAAATATTCTTGAAGAACTTGATAGACACACCAAAGAAAAAACTGAAGCAGAGGAAAAACTAGGAAAAATTAAAGAAAAACAGGCTGACCTTAAAGCACAAATTAAAATTCTACAGCAAAAAGTTTCAGATCAAGAAGAACAATTTAAGAAACTAGGAGGAGATTTTGCAAATAAAAGAGAGACATTAAGAATAGAAAAAGCAAAACTAGAATCTAAACTAGAAAATATTGAAAAAGAAATAAGAGATTTATGTTCTGGCGTATTGCCTTTTAGTTTAATACCTAATTTAATGCAGGAATTAAAATCCGAAATTCTATCTGATCAGAAAAAAATACAGGACAGTTTTGAAAAAAATATCTTAGAGAAAAATTTCAAAGATTTACTAGAAAAAATAAACTCTAAATCATTTCTACCAACCTATGATGATGTCATCAAAGAAAATTTCAGCAAACAACTAACAGAACTTTTAGAAAATAAACTAGAATCAATTTCAAATATTCATAAAACCACATTTAACTTATCTCCAACTGACATAAATCAAATAATTCAATTAATTGATGATATTGATAAATCATCAGAGGCAAAAATAGAATCACTTGCCAAATCTCATAATATTGTGTTAAATTCTCTAAATCTGGTCAATGTTAGCCTGGAAAATGCACCAAAAGAAGATGAAATTGGACCAATTTTTACAAAATTAACGCAGACAAACCGTGAATTAGGTGAGCTTGAAAATGAATTAAATCATCTGGAGACTATGGAATCTCAAGAAAAATCACTAATCACTATTCTAAATGCAAAGATTCGCTCTATTTTATCAAAAAGACAGGCAGACAAAAGAAGACTGTTAAGTTTAGATCTTGGGCCTAGTGTGCAAGATGTCCTAAAGGAATATTCTGATTTACTTCGAAATAAAAAACTTGAATTACTTGAGAGCTATATTTTAGATGGATTAAAGATACTTTTACACAAAAAAGACTTTATTGAAAAAGTATCCATTGATAGAGACTCTTTCAAAATCCATCTCTACAAAGGAAACGACGACGAAATTACAAAAGAGATGTTATCAAAAGGTGAACTGCAAATGTATGCTACATCAGTTGTATGGGGGTTGGCAAAAACATCAGGCAGACCACTTCCATTTATGATTGATACTCCACTTGCCAGATTAGATGATGAACACAGAGAAAATATCGTTGAAAATTTCTATCCTTTTGCATCACATCAAACTATCATACTCTCTACTAATTCTGAAATTAATTTTCATTTTTATCAAAAACTCAAACCATACATTGCAAAATCATTTGTAATTCAATATGATTCAGCCAATGGAAAGACAATAAAACACAATGGATATTTCTTTAATGAAAAGGGAGAAAAAATAATTGAAATTCAGTAGAATTAAAATTAGTTCTCGTAGTCAGAGAATATTTGGTGAAATAAAATCACATACTGGACTAACTCCAAATATTTTGGCAAGATTTGCAATATGTATGTCATTAAAAGAAAAATCTATCCCCAATCCTAATGAGTATAATGAAGATGGCTCTGAGCTTGCACCAAATGTTTTATTTGGCGAATACGAAGAAGTCTATCTTGCATTAATGCTTAATAGATTAAAACAAGACAAACTAGATCCAGAACTTTATTTAAACAAAATGATGCGCTCTCATTTAAATCGAGGAGCAATTGCATTGAGTCCACGTATCAAGGATTTATCTGACTTTTATGAGCTAGTCAAAGAAGAGAGAAATGTCTAAATTTCCAATTTATCTTGATTCTCATGCTACCACGCCTGTGGACCCACGTGTATTTGAGGAGATGAAGCCATATTTTACAGAAAAATTTGGAAATGCTTCTAGTTTGGATCATTCATATGGGTATGATGCTTCAATTGCTGTTCAGCAATCACGAGAGACAATAGCAAAAGCAATTGGCGCCAACATTGATGATATTATCTTTACATCAGGAGCTACAGAATCAGATAATTTGGCATTGATTGGTGTAATGGAGAAAAACAAGTCCAAGGGAAATCATCTAATCACATGTGTTACTGAACACAAGGCAGTACTTGATACTGCACGTCATTTAGAAAGTATTGGATACAAAGTTACCTATCTACCAGTTGATGAATTTGGATTAATTGATTTAGATAAATTAAAAAATTCCATTACAAATGAAACTGTTTTAATTTCTGTCATGTTTGCAAATAATGAGATTGGAACAATAGCAAATGTATCAGAAATTGGGAAAATTGCGCATGATCATAATGTATTGTTTCACACAGATGCAGCACAAGCAGTAGGACATATTCCAATTGATGTGCAAAAACTCAACATTGATTTGATGTCATTTTCATCTCACAAAATTTATGGACCAAAAGGAATCGGTGCACTTTATGTCAGAGATGTATTTCCTAGAGTAAAGATTAGTCCAATTTTATTTGGTGGAGGCCAAGAACGATCTCTTCATTCAGGAACTCTGAATGTTCCTGGAATTGTTGGATTTGCAAAAGCAATAGAGATTTCTCAAAAAGAGATGGAATTAGAGAATGTTAAATTTAAAAAATGGACTGATTATTTATTAGAAAAATTATCTGCTGTTGGTGCAAAATTAAATGGTCATCCTATCAATAGACTTGCACATAATCTGAATATGCGATTTGATGGAATTGAAGGAAAAGCAATAATTAATTCTGTATCAAAAAAACTTGCAATCTCTGCAGGCTCTGCATGTACTACTCAAATGGTAGAGCCATCTCATGTGCTTTTAGCCTTGGGATTGACTGAAGATCAGGCTCATAATGCTATCAGAATTGGATGTGGCAGGTTCAATACAGATGAGGAAATTCAGATTGCAATAGATGAGATTCTGTATGCATTGGAATTATTAGCAAGAATCAAGATCTAGTTTTGGAAATTTATCATAAATCAAAAATCCCAAGTCTAATGCTCTATCATAATGATTACGGATGATTCTTTGAGGGTCATTCCCTAGTTTAACTAATGACTTTTTCAATTCAGGAATTGATTCTTTGTATTTTATATTCCGTTTAAACAAACATTGAAGATAGTCTTTTGGTGGTAATGATCCAAGTTTATTACAATTGCATTTTTTACATGATAGAACAAAATTCCACAATTCATCTTCTCGAATAAATGAAAATGGAATTAGATGTTCTACTTCTTGATCTTTTTCAGGATTTTTTGGATCTTTTTTAGAATTTAATTTATCTCCACAATAAAAACAATTTTTAAAATGGGAATACAATAGGCTTCTTTCTTTTGATAAATTCTTTCTTGTTTCTATATTTCCTTCTATTTTTTCAACCAATGCTGGAACACCAACATTGAATTTTTCAACAAATCTTACCCATTCTAAAATTACTGCTTTTTCAAGAACAGTATGATATTTCCTTAAAAATTGCATGGCACTTGGATTTAATTTTATTCCATTTTCTAAATTAATTAATGGTTTATCTGTTTGACGTGAAGATCTTTTTTTATATCCTGATATTTTATAATCAAAAAATATTGGAGCGATATTTTCAGTTTTGTTACCTCTTTTAACATATTGAAATGCATATGTAACATCATGGAAACATTTTTTTTCAATTTTTGATATACATTTTTGGATTTCAGATGGAAATTTTTCTTTAATTTTTTCATAGCTATCAGGATAAATTTTATCTCCAAACTCATCTGTTATAATTTGAGTGATTATTGCTTTTTTTTCTTGTTTACTATGATTCATTACTTTGTATGATGACTGCCTTATTTTTGAACGGCATTCTTGAGTCCAGTAATACTTTAGAAAATACTCTGCAATTGTTGAGAATGATATGTCTGTATCGTTTGAATCTCTGGAATGTTGTATTAAAAATCGTGCAAATGCAAATTTGTATGAAGTGTCTTTGGAACTTTGTGATGGATTAATTATAGTTATGAATAATTCTTCAAATTCCTTTTCAGATTTTTCTAGGAAAATCATATTTGGTAATATTAATATAAATTAATAAATGAAACATGAAACACGATATCATTGGATCCACTACAAGTAGTTGCTAAAGACAGATTGATTGAAGAACTGGATGAAATTATAGACAATGAAGGTTCTATAATTTCACGTGATAAAGCATTTGAAATCTGGGTTGCTGAAAATATAGTAGGTTTGAATACTATTGATGCATCAAGATCTACATCTGTAGGTGGCAAAGGTGACTGTGGCTGCGATTTTTATAACTTTGATGAATCTGAAAGAATAATTTCATTTGGGCAGGCAAAATGGAGTGATACTTTTAATCAGGTTTTAACTGATAATGATCTCCGAAAGTATCTTGTAGGCACAATAGATAAATTAGAAAACCCCCCCCCTTGGATGCAAATAAAGAATTCATAGAAAATTCAATTGAATTTAACGATGTAAAAACTGCAAGTAAAATCAGGATCTATCTTGTAGTTGCTGGAGATTTGAATGATCGGGCAAAACAACTTTGGGATGATGAAAATTTTAGAAAATCTCATAAAGATGATTGCGATTGGATAGTGTATAATTTTGAGGATATTCTTAATAGTGTTGTAATTGATAAAACTAAACCCTTAAAAATTAATTATGAATCTCGTCCCGTTATAAAACATGATCCTGATTCTGGTAAAATATCTATCATGGGTTATGTTAATTGTAAAAAACTTATTCAAATTTGTAAACATCCAAATTTTCAAAAATCCATTTTCCTTGAAAATCCAAGAAAAACATTGATGAGAACTGCAGTTAACAAAAAAATTTTAGAAACAATAGATCGAAAAGATGAACGAAAAAAATTTTACAAACTAAATAATGGAATAACTGGATGCTGTAATAGAATTACTGCTATTTCGGATACTGAATATGAGGTGGATAATTTTAAAATTGTTAACGGAAGGCAAACTACATTTGCATTAGCAGAAAGACCAGGTGGTCTAGATGAGATTAGTGTAGAATTAAAAATTCATGAAATAGAAAATTCTGAAGAAATGCGTCTAATTAGTAGATGCACAAATAATCAAAATCCTATAAAATTATCTGATTTGGCACATGGTTCAGACGAATTAAGAATTTTAGACATTAAATTTAGATCATATAATGACGAGAGCATTAGAACTGGCAAGTGGAAATTTGAATTACAAAGAGGGGATTATAATGAACATACTAATAGTGAAAAAAAGATTTTTACTCGAAAAAGAAAATTAGAAAAAGAACCTATGGCTAGAACCTATCTTGCATATAATCAACGTCCTTCTTATGCTATTTCTTATACTGAAAAAGAAATATTTGATACTAACTCTACCCTTTTCACAGATATTTTTGATAAGAAAGATGTGATTGATTTTATTCTTCCTCATATTTTCTTTGAATCGATATCTCAATTAGAAAAAAAATGGAAAACTGATTCTTCTAAAGCAAATCAAAGTAATTTACTTCGTCAAAAAATAGTAAAATTTTATCTACTATCTTTCATAAATGATTCTTTAAACAAATTATCAAACAAAAAAATCATAATTAAAAAGATTGTAGAAACATTTGAACTTCTAAACTCTAATGATGTAATTCCTGATTATTTAATTAAAATTGCAGAGTCTGCATACGTAGCATTTGAAAAACCCTGGAAGGATCTTGCTAAGATACATGCAATTGAACCATTTGATTTTACTTCAGCTCGTAAATATTTGATTAGAACCGAGGATGCTATTGATGCTATTTTAGAAAATAAACATGATTTGGAAAATTACACTGGAAAAGATGTCATTTCTGAACAACTCAATAATGTTTAATTTTTTGTGAAAATAACCCTAATGCTTTTTTACTTGATTTATGAATGCCATATGTGGAAGATAGTTCTCAAATAAACTCAAAAATCCTGGAAAAAATTAAAAAATTCTCAAAAGATCAAACCGAGTTCAAATTCTGTGAATTTTTACTTCAAAAAGAATTACTTTGGAATGATATAGAAGATCCTCCATTTAAGCGTGAATTTTTGCTATCTCTAGATAGATTCTTTCCACTTAAAGAGGAGTCTTAGGATTGTCTCAAAAAATCAAAATCACTTCGATAAAATTAGAAAATTACAGGCAATATATGGACACTCAAACTGTCGATTTTCCAAGTCGGGAAGATGGATTTGCAGCAATAATTGGAGAAAATGGTGCAGGAAAATCAAATCTCCTAAATGCCATTAACTGGTGTTTTTACAAAAAGGAACCTCATGATAGAAAAAATAAAGGATATGCTATAATCAATCAAATATATCTTGATTCACTTGAGGATGGTTCTATTGCAAGTATGTCTGTTCAAATTGATCTTCAAAAAGGTGAAGATGAATACCGAATTTCCAGAGTGCTTAAAGTAATAAAAAATGAGTATCAATACGATGAAATAGATTCTACCACAAAAACTCTCAAAATGACTGATGCTCAAGGGTATGTTTTACCTTGGGGATGTGAAGTTATAGAAAGTCAATCTACTTTTGAAATTTTAAAACGATTAAATCACGAACAGAGTTTTCATCCAGATAAAAAAATTTCTCCAGACATTTTGATGAATGAAATCTTACCTGAAAGTTTGTCATCCTATTTTATTTTAGATGGTGAATTTTTAGAAAAATTTTGGACTGGAATTCACAAAGTTCAAACTGGAATAGAAAGAATATCTCAACTGCATTTGCTAAACCAAACAATAGGACATTTAGATTCATTACAAAAATCTGTACCTCAATTAGGAAAACAGGACATTGATAATCTCACAAAAAAAATCACTATAAATGATTATTATGAATTATCAAAGGATGTGAAAGGAATTGAAAGTTTTAGTAGTGAACCTAGATTTGATTATGATTCTGAAAATGATGAAAATGAGTTTTATCATGCTACAGGAAGACCACGAATAAAAGAATTAGAAAAAGATATTGAAAAAATGGAGATAAAAGCCACAGAAGTTGCAGAACAATTTGGTGCATCAAGTGTTGAAGCTGTTAAAACACTAAAAAAGCAATTCGATGCAGAAGAGAGCGCCTATAAACAGTCTTATCAAGAATTGCAACAAGCAGAGAAACAATATTTTTCTAGTTTTATTGAAAATTTACCTCTTTTTTTCCTAAAACCCGCAATTGAATATTCGATAGGCATAGTCGACGAACTTCGTAAAAAAGGAGATTTACCATATGAGGCAAAAAAAATCTTCACTAGTGATTTACTTCAACTTGGAAAATGTATTTGTGAAACAAATCTTGAATCTCAAATGAAAGATGGAAAAGAAACAAACTCTTTTCGATTAGCTGTGATGAAAGTTCGTGATGATATGGCTGAAGATCAAGGCCTTGATGCAAGCGTAAATATGAAGTTTTATTTTGAAGAAAAGATGTTAGGTAATTTCAACAAATTTACAAACGAATCTTTTGATGGTCCAAGAAAAAATTTATCAAAAGCAAATCAAAGATCTTTAGAGCATAATACTAATATCAAAGAAATAAAACTTAAACTTCAAAGTTTAGGTTCTGTAGATATTGATCAATTAGTAAAAGATCATAATTATTTAATTCAAAAAATTCAGGAAACAAGAAGTGAAATTAAAGATATTGAACATCGTTTAAATGAGAATGAACATAAAAACAAAGACTATAGAACTGAAAGAAAAAAATTAATGGGTAAAGATAGTAAAACAAAAAAAATTGCACATGAACAAGAAGTTTGGGAATCTGTTCTTGACGTATTTGAAAAAACATATTCTGAACTAAAACAAGAAGTTCGTAAAGAAGTTCAATTAAAAACTATGGAGATATTTCTTCAAACCATGTACAAACAAAACAAATTCAAAAATTTTATTATCAAACCTGACTATTCTGTAGAATTAATTGATCAAAAAGATGTCTCTATACTAGGTTCTTTATCTGCAGGTGAAAGTCTATTTTTGGCATTATCTTTTATCAGTGCAATTAGAGATGTGACAGGTTACAAATTCCCTCTAGTCATTGATACTCCTTTGGGAAGAGTTTCTGGTACACCTAGATATCTGCTTAGTCAAGCATTACCAAAATATCTTCCAGATGAACAAATTATCTTTTTGGCAACTGATACTGAATTTCTCAATCCTGATACCAATGTTCATGGAACAGAAGGAAGACCTGAAGAGCCATTTGGACAATTATTAGAAGAACAAATCAAAGTAAAATATTCTCTAATTACTGGAATGGAGAACAATGTTGCAAAAATTATAGACTATGTTCCTAAATGGAGGAAAGACAATTGAGTGAAGAAGATATTAAATTTCCTGATGTAAATTATGGTGAAAATAATAAAGAAAAATATCAAGAATTAACCATTTCTGAATGGTCTCCCTTTTTTAATCATAATTTTTGGGAAATCTTTATCTTTTCAATGTCTTATGCATTTGCAAAAAATCTAGAACCTCTTGAACCAACTGGAAAAGGAACTCTCAATGCAAAACAGTTCTCACCTCCAGTACGACATTTAATGAGATCATTGGCAATAAAGGACACTGGAGAAATTTCAATTATTAAAGATTCTAACAAGGTTGTAAAAATCTGTGAAAAATATTCAAACGCTGGATTTCAAGAGGTCTACACAAGAATAAAAAACCGACCATCCGAAAAACCAATAGAAAAAATTTTTGCGGATATGATAAATGACGTTAACCGTGATAGGAATTAATTAAAATTCTGAATGTATTCTTCATTTAAGGATTCAAAATCTATTTTGTATTTCTTTGCAACTTCTTTAATTGTTTGAATTGCATCTTGACGATTTAGTGCAATTGATGCAAATTCCTTATGCCTTAGTAATTCTTTTGCAACTAGTTTTCGTTCTCTTTTACTAATATCTGAATTCTCATCATGCAGTGGAGGTTTTACCAAAATATCATAAATCATCGCCTTTGTCTTTCCTGTTTTCTTACTTAGACGCAAAACCCTCCCCCTTCTCTGAATGTATTGTTTGGGATTACCCGAACTAGCCATGATAATTGCAGTTTCTACAGATGGAATATCTACACCTTCATCAAGACATCTAACTGCAGTAATACAGTCGTAATGACCTACAGCCAATTTTTGTAAAATCATCCCTCTGTCTTTTGTAGGATTTTTAAAAGTTACAGATGTACTTACTATGTTATTTTCTACGAGAATTTTTTCAACTTTATCTAATTGAGTAGGGGAACCAAATGGTACAGCTGGAGAAGGATTTGATGTACAATAGATTAATGTCTGTTTCATGTTAGAGATGGAATCTAAAATTTCTTTAAGTATGTCTAGTTTATTTTCTGTATTTGCAATCAAGTTTGCCCTTTTAATTTCTGGTTCATTATCATAATCATCATCTGTTTGATGTTTTGCTTTGTTTGCATATTTTTCTGCAATTTTTCGAGTTAGATGATCATACACTTCCATCTCTTCATAATTCAGTTCTGCATAAAATGGAAAATAGTCATAACTACAAAGATAGCCTTTATCAATTGCCTCTTTAAGCTCCAATTCAAATACCACATTATCAAAATAATTCATCAAGACTACTGTTCCCTCATCATCATAATGTCTAATGGGTGTAGCACTGAGACCTATTCTACATTCATACTCTTCTAATAATGCGGGTTGTGATAATTCTGAACCAATATTATGTACCTCGTCAACTATGAGTAACCTTTTTCCATTTTTTATCGATAAAATATAATCTTTGAATTTCTTGGAATTGAGTGTCTTATGTGTAACATAAATTACAAAATTCTTAATTAGTGTCTCTCCACTGAACAATTTTTCATCATAATCCATTAAAATTGATTCTAATTCGCTTTCCCATTTGGGATTTTCCCCATAACATGTAACTTCTCTTGCAAAAGAAATCTGGTCTTCTTGAGGCATAGAATTATTGTATGTTTTACTTTCTCGCCTCCACTGATCTACAAGATGTGTCTGTGGACATGCAATTATGGTCACAGTTTGTTCTTGGGTTTGTTGAAATTTACTTATACATCCAAATGCTGTAAATGTTTTACCTGTTCCTGTTGCCATTGAAAATATTCCTTTACAATCATTTTGTATCCAGTTTTTTCTAGCATCTTTTTGGTATTGAAATAATCCTTTTACTTTATTTTCAAATTCTTCTTTTTCAATTCCTAATTTTTTACATACTCTGTCAAAAATTTCCTTAAATTCAGCATCTGATTTTGGTCTGATTTCTAATAATCTATCTTTAACCACCTTGGGTAAGTCATATATGTGAACTTTGGTTTCTCTTCCTTCCCATAGATCATTAAATGATGCAATATCATCACCTACTGCTTGTTTATCTGTTTCACCCCTCCAACTACAGAATACCTTGAAATTTTCTATATTTCGATTCCATGCATAATTTGTTTCATTAACAGAACCTGAAAAAGTGATTATGTCTCCATTTGTTTTATGTATAATTCCAAGTTTTTCATGAAATATTCCTTGACCATCTTCAGTGAATGCAATTTTAATTTCAAGTTGTGGGTGACCGTCAATTTCATTTACAAGCATGTATGCCATTAGTTTTCTAAAATCTTGTTTTGTAGAGTTATTGTCATCAAATAATTGATTAAGACATAATTCTGAGATTAGCCTATCTTTTTCTTCGACACTTTTTTGAAGAATTTCTATATCTGATGATGATAATTTTGGACTCGTAATTAATTGTATTCTTCCCTTTTTTTCTATAATTGAAATAATTTCATTAGTTACATCCATGAATGATGTTGATGAAAAAAATCCTGCCTTTCTTTGGTATAGTTTTGTGTCATTTAATGCAGGGCGATAAAAGTCTGGAACCAGATCATCTTTTAAAGAGTTCCAACTTAATTTAGGCTCAAATCTATCCATTTTCTCTCATCTTCCTACTCATTTCCTGCGTTTTTATGACTTCTTTCCCATCCTTCTTTTGAATTATACAAAATCCCATTTTTTGTATATGCGTTAAACAATTCCAATACATCATCATCTTTTATTTCATTTACGATATCTCCCCATAGCTTCATTTTAATTTCTCCAGATTCATCAAACAAAATTGCGTTTACTGAAACTGTTTTTCCATATCTTGTAGATGTTGAATTATTTTTTCCTTTATTTTTAATAATTCCTACAATATGTAAGTTGAATTCTTTTTTCACTGATTTTATTTGATTAATTGTTTTCAAAATATATGTGTCACTTGATATCGACGATGTAATTTTTTTTCTTATTTTTTCAAGATCTAAATTAGATTCTTCTTCAAAACTTTTTAAGTCTTCAATTTCTTCTTCTGTCAATTCAAATGGTTTTAGAGCTAGATTATCTACAATAATTTTATTGCCGATTGGAATCTCAATTTCATAACAATGCATTAAATGCTCTTTAATTTCTAGAACTGGTTGTTTTGAAATAACTTCAGTTGTTCTTTCAATTTTTACTTCATCTATATTCCTCTGTGTCTTACTTTGATAAAGTGATAATTGATAGGTATTCCATAAATGACAAGAATTTTGTAATAATTTTCTAATTTTACTTTTCCAGGGTAAACTAAGAATTACATTTTTTGCATACATTCCTCTTGTGAAACTGTTAAGATGATATGAAAACCCTTTACTCAATAATGAACGTAAAAATCCAAAGTATATGTTTAGTCCATTTTGATAAATTGAATTTAATATTTTATCTTCAGTTAACTTGATTGATTTTCTAAACTTATAGAATTTTTCTGAGCGATATAAAACCAGATAACATACATCTTTTTCCCCCCACTTTGATTGGGTTACAACTCCTTTGGTAACTGAAACATCTCCTCCTATCTCTGGTAGTAGAGTATCTTGAAGATTTTTTGCATAATTACGCATAGTTTCTTCATCTGAAAGTTGAAAATAAACTGCTTCTCTACCTTCCTTTATTCCACATGATCCTAGTTGTATTGCTACCATCACTGAAAATGGTGATTTTTCTACAAATTCTACTGCATGATCATCATGAAACTCTTTAAACTTCAAAGTATATTTTAAATCAACAAAATACAATGATTGATCTTTTTGAATTTCGTTAACTTGTAATAATTCATCATCTGTTTGAATTTTATAATTTGGAATTAATGTGGAAATATTGTTTTGAGTAAAAATTGTACACACCTTCATTTCTTCAGGCTCTTCTAATTCTTCCATGATTGGTATTGTGACTAGTTTGTTTTCTGGATCAATTGTAAAAATTTCAGTACCGTAATTAAGATCTTTAGGAAAACTAAATCCTTTGTTAGTCCAAAGAAGACAATTTTCAGGAATTAAGACTTTAATTTTATTCCACCTCCATTCGTTTTTTGAATTTTTCTTTGTAAATTCTATTTCTTGGTTTTTGCCTAATTCTAAAATTACAACAAATACACCACCATCCAAAAGAATCCTCTGTTGCTGGTGAACCATCCTTTAATCTTGCACCGTTATGATCTATCCATACGTCACATGTTTGGCATCTTCCTTGTCCTGAATCATATCGTCCTCTCGATGATGGTTTTGTAGCCCTGAATTTTTTACATATTCCTTTACAAGTTCTTTTTAATTTTTCATCAGTCATAGTTTATTTTTTAATTCATTGTTGACTTGCATATTTTCTTGTTTCATCAAAGTCTTTCTCCTATTTTCGCTCATGCGCTTTATCTATTTCTCTGGAATCTGACAGTAATCAATTACACCATTATATATTGATCAGCAAATAGGAACAAGGTTTCTCATTACCCATAATAGATTTCAGAATCAGACTATCCTATTCGATTATCACATAGGAACTCAATCAGTCACAGTTATTAAATTATGAAAAGTATGGAATTCGTATGAAATTTGATAAAGAAAAACTAGCCGCAATAGAGCATACAGGTTCACCCTTATTGGTAACTGCAGGTCCTGGCAGTGGGAAAACCCGAGTAATTACAGAGCGAATAAAATTTCTCATGAAAACTGGACTAAAACCATCAGAGATTCTCTGTCTTACTTTTTCAGAAAAAGCTGCAAACGAGCTAAAAACAAGATTAGAAGACGATGATGACATTAAAGGAAAAATTGACATCTCAGAGATGGAGATTAGCACCTATCACTCTTTTTGCAGAAATTTACTAATGGATAACACTACAGCAACGGGACTAGGGATGAGTGGTGGAATTTTAGACCGTCCTGTGTTTTTGGTCTGGGGGGTTCAAAACATCGACAAGTTTGGATTTGACAATCACATAGAAATTGGAAACAATGCAGCAGATCTAATTGAAAAGATGATTGATGGAATCAGTGTATTTAATGATGAGCTAATTACTCCAGAAGTTTTAGAAAAATATGTCCAAGGAAAATTACAAGATCCTGGAACTATGAAAGATGTTGAAGAAGCAGAGTACATTCACATGTTAGATAATCTAGTTAAAATGTACAAAGAATATGTCAAATTCAAAAAAGAAAAAGATATTATGGATTTTGATGATCTAATAGTAGAGGCAAACAATTTACTTGGAAATCAAGACAAACCCCATGGACTAAAACTAGCGCAGCAAAAATACAAACACATTCTAATTGACGAATTTCAAGATAACAACTTTGCACAATTTTCAATAGTTAAAAAATTGGCAAATAACGGAAATGTAACCGCGGTTGGAGATGCTGATCAAAATATTTACAGATTTCAGGGAGCATACACCCAGATATTTGCAGATTTTAAAAAATCATTTCCAGATTATATCGAAATTGTCTTGACGAAAAATTGGAGAAATACTCCACATGTGATTAATCTCTCAAACCAATTACTAGACCAGGACAAATTCAGAGAACCAAAGAAAATCGTGCCTACAAAAGACGATAATCAGAAGGTAAGTGTGGTTGAATGTTCATCAGAGTTTGCCCAGGCAGAATTTATCAAAAATAAAATCAACGAGATAAAAAAACAAAATGCAAACTACACTTTTAGTGATTTTGCCATACTATCCAGAAAACAAAGAGATGGACTAAATGTAGCACAGATTCTCGCATCAGATGGAATTCCTGTAAAATATATTGGAAAATCAGAGATTCACAGTTCACCTAATGCCAAAGTATTATTTTCATTTCTTAGGATAATTGCAAATCCAATGAAATCCATGACTAGTATTACCAGGATTTTACAAGAATATGGCATATCTGAGCAAAATATCTCAAAGATAAATCATGAAGCAACAATTAGAGCAAGAAGTAAAACCGATGGAGATTATGCCTTTGATGTTTTATCTGATCTTAAAGTTGATGACCTAACTCAGAAAAATGAACTTGTTGAAATATTTTTAATGCTTAAAAATTTCATAGACATTGCAAAGAACAATCCTGCTTCGCAGACAATCTATCAAATATTACGAAACAAGACATACATTTACAAAAAAATTGCAAACGACGACTCTATAGAGAATTTTATAGAACGTTCTATTCTTAATGATATTCTAAATAGTGCATATGACTTTGAAAAAATAAATCAAAATGCAGGAATTAAAGAATTTTTAGAGTTTGTCGATGAACTAGAAAAATTTGATATTGAGACAAAACGTGATAATATAGATTCAGAGGCAGTTCAAGTATCCACTATTCACAAAAGTAAAGGATTGGAATTCAAGACTGTCTTTATTATTGATGTTGCCACCTACAAAATTCCATTAAGATATACTGAAAAACCGTTTTATGTTCCACGAGAATTAACACAAGGAGTAATTCCAGCAGCAGAGCCAAAAGAAGAATTTCTCAGAGAAGAAAGAAGAGTGCTATATGTAGGCATGACACGCACAATTGAAAATCTGTATTTGATGTATCCTACACAATATGAAGATAGAACCAAGGCAAGCAAGGCATCAAAATTCCTACAAGAGTTAAAACCGCAAAAAAATGAAGATATTGATTTTATAAAATATGACGCAAGTGCAAGTTCGGTCATATCCACTACTTTTGATGCAGTAGAGATTCTCAAAAATGAGCAATTAAACCAGGTTATCAAAAATTTACACAGTGAACAGTATGAGAGTGCTATTCAGAAAATCATAGATCTAGCAAAGATTGGATTTTTTCAAAAAAATCACACCACTGAAGGATTTTCCTCTGAAAAATTACTTAGGCAAGATCCAAGTAGTGATTTAGAATCACTACTTGAAGGAACAAAACCTGAAAAGTTGGGATTTCAGAAGAAGAATTTGTCATTTACAAAGTTTGAAACATATGAAAAATGTCCAAAGCAGTTTTGGTACAAATATGTGCTAAATGTATTGCCTGAAAATCAAGAGGCACATGCACTATACAAAGGAGACACATTTCATAAAATTGTAGAAGATTCCGCAAAAAGACAAAAAGATGGAACAATTGATGATGTCAAGAAATTATTGGATGAATTAAAACATAAATGGGATCCTACAAAATATCTTACCAGTTCTATTCAAAAAGAGCAGCAAGACAAAAAATCTCTAATTCCGGCAATTGAGGCATATCAAAAATGGACTAGCTCAAATCCGAATAAGATAATGGCAATTGAATTACCATTTACAATATACATAGGAGGATTCAAGGTCAATGGAAAAATTGACAGGGTAGAGATGACTCCAGAGGGAGAATATGTTGTAATTGACTACAAGACAGGTGGAAGGAACAAAGATGTAGATGCAGAAAATAGTCCTCAATTGAATCTGTACAGTTTGGCATTAAAAGAGAATCCTGATTTTGGAAAATTTCCAATCAAAGCCATATTTTTCTATATGGAAAAGCCAGAAGGTGAACAATTATTTGAATGCAATGTGAATCCAAACAAGATAGAAGAGATAAAAAATACGCTTGAAGGGCATGTCAAAGCAATTCAAAACAAGGAGTTTGGAGCTACACCAGGCTACAAAATATGTCAGTGGTGTGAGTATTCAGATATTTGTGATGCAAAGGAGATTGAAGAAAATTAGATATCAATACTTGAACCATATTGAGAAATAAGATTTTCCAAGTATGATTTTTCACTCTCATTTAAATCTCTATAAGATTTCAAATTTTGTTCAATTCGTCCTTCCTCTTTTTCATTATAATTTACAAAAGTATGATTCTTCAGAGCAACACACACTCTAATTTGTTCTTCTCTATCCCATGGAAGACTGTATATTCCCATGAATTTACAGACATATTTTATTTATTAAGCATTACCGTCCAACATATTTTAAAAAAATTGCAACAATACAGATAATCTCACAAACTTTACATGAATTGACCTTGTGTGGATTACAAAGAATTACAAATCCAGAGTATAACAATAGCATTCACAAATGCAATGCATGTAATTTGAAAAACAAATGTAAATTCAAAATCACCTAAAACTAATTGTTATCTGTATTTGTTGAATTTCACCCAATTTCCAGATTCTATAATCGATCCACTGTCAGAGTCTCCATTCCATAAATATGTCCAGCATAAGGTTCCACCACTTTGCGTCAATATTCTGCAAAATAATGACGACTCATCATACTCGCCGAATCCTTCAATTCTGTCTAGGATTGCTAACGTAGCTGAAATATTTGGTGTATGATGCAGCTCCCCAAAAACAATTCCATCAGAGTTTATCAAACCAGGATAATATTTTAGATCAATGAGACTTCCACGAATTGTTTGATTTAGGTATTTTTTCTCACTAAATTCTAAAAGAGTGGTTTCCCGGCATTCGCCTTGGCACAGTGTCCCATAAACAAAGATGTGGTCCACACCAGAAGAATTTACTTTTTGTTTTGAGGCTAATTGTAATTGTTTTTTTGCCCAAGGATATTTTTTTGAGATATCATAATCATCATAACCTTTTAAAACAATCTCTAGATATTTTTCTGAAGGTTTTACAAATTCTTGCACTCTATCTTGACAAACAAGATAGGTAGTCACTTTACGTTGCTTGCCATTTTCATCTAATACTGTAACCTTTTTTCTTTTGTAAAAGTTTGGATGGCCTTCTTTTCTATCTAATGACTCATAGTTATCAAAAACTTCAAATAATTTTCCTGCAACGACATGTCCTAACTTTGGAATTACATCTAAAACACCGCCATTTCGTCTAGGAGAATTGACGTCAAATGTCAGCTCATAATCAGGTAAAAAAAAGATACCTGGAATTGCTTTAATTGAATCAGGGTTTAGATTTTCTCTTTTTGCGAAATCTTTCCAATCCTCCATATTCAGATTAGAGCCATAACCAAAATACAGATCATTCATGATAGCACCTTTTTGATTTCAATTTAGATATACCTTTGCTCACTCCATTGATGATTAATCGAATAAAATTATCATAGTAAAAGAACTTGGGTATCTCAAACAAGTTAAAAACAAAAACTACAAACCAAAATGGAATCTAGTCAAAAATGAAAAAGAAATCCGTTATCAGATTACTGCTACAGGAAAAAGAAAAGCACGTGATACCTTTATGTTTTAATAATCCATACAAAATAATTTGTAAAATCTAACAGTCTATATACACAGTATAAAACAAGTCATTTTCTTTGGGTTTGATTTTCCACCAAATCTTATAGAAAATTGGTGTGAGAAAATCCAAAGGGGTAAAATAATTCTATGCAATCAGTAGGAGATAATTCAAAAATTTATGCCAAAAAATTCCATTACAAGTAGCTCAAATCCTAATGGGGCAATATGCACTCGGAACGTGGCTAAATTTGTCATAATGGTATGAACAGTATGCATACTATTGACATGTTATATAATAATTATAATCTATACAAGAAATCAATGAGGTACAAAACAACAACACTACTCAGTTTGTTTGCAACTGCGGTTATGGTATTAACAATATCACCAGTATTTGCAAGTGATTGTGTAGTTGTAAAGAGCACAATATTAGATCCAACTGATTTGAATGGCTGTGACCTAAGTGGAATGGATTTACATGGAATGGATCTTAGATACGCAGATTTGGGTGGTGCAAACCTTAGTGGTGCAAACCTACAAGGTGTCAACTTTAAAAATGCAAGTTTGAGAGATGCGAATCTGTCTGGTGCAGACATGCGAGGTGTGATAATGGGTGGAATGGCTGATACATATGATGCCGACTTGAGTTATGCAAATCTAAGTTATACAAACTTGGCACAAGCATACTTTATCCATGCAGACCTTAATCACGCAAACTTTCAAGGTTCAAACCTAAGTTTGGCAAAACTGAACTGGGCAGACATGTCATATGCAAACTTGAATGGTTCAAATCTATCCAAGTCAAAGACAGATGGTACTGACTTTCATGGTGCAACCATAATTGGTGCAAACTTGAAAGGTTCAGGAATAACATTAGCAAGAACACAATAGTTCTTCTAATTTTTTTATTTTTTTAATAATTCAAATAGATCCGTAGAAACCATTTGAAATTAGGAAGAAATTATTAATTATTTAAAACAAAAACTCTGCAGCACTTTCTCCATCTTTACTAAGTGTGATGTACCTATTTTTTCCAATTTTTGTCTCCTCAATAAAGTGCCATGTGTTCAAAAGTGGTTTTATTATTTTTTTATCTAGACTAGACAATCTTGCCCTTTCCTTATCTTTTGCTTCAGTATTGAGTATGCCTGCTTTTTCTGCCTCTATTGCTAAATTTTGTTTTTTAATTCCACGATTTTCCCTGCATTTTTTTATGATTGTGAGTGTTTTAAGCAAGTCCTCTGACGGAGTTATAAGTTCGTATGGTCGTAGCTCGATTATTTCCGTTAAACCATATGTTTGCTGTTCTCTGATGTTTTTGTATTCTGTGTATTTTTCTGGTTGAGGATATATCGGTGTCATACTATTTCCTTTGTTATTATATATCATACATGACATCATGAGTGCTATGGCATGTATTTTTGAACCACTTGCAACATTGATGTAATAATCTGCCTTTTTGTCTTTATCAATAATTTCTTTGACTATACGAATAATCTCAAATAGTTTTAATCTATCAACGTATGCTATTTCGACTTTGATGTCTTTTAATTCTAATTTTCTTTTGACTTCTGCAATATACTTGAGTGCTTTATCCTCATTCGTATTTTGGTGTACAATTAGGTAAACCATGTCTGCTTTTAATTTGATTGCGGGAAGTACAATTCTGTCTATTTCAAATCCAACTGGTGCTATGTGGATTCTATTTTTCATTGTTACCATGGTATGTATAGTATGTATACTGTATCCTACTTATTAATATTTTGGAAAAACGTCAAAAAGTGTAATGGTTGAGGAGCATAATTCCAATTCAAAAGAGGTTACCATTACAAGAAGAAGGAATTTTTGGCTATATTTTGGGATATTTTTTGTGTGTTCTGGAATTGGAACTGTTTTTGGGATTCTTGTTATTTTGTTGTATTTTTTTGGGATATGAAATCCACCTTGAACACAAGTAAAAATTCTGTTTTGGAAAATCCAAAATATTTTGATGAAAAGACTGCGGAGAAAATGAAATAATATAATGTCATTTTTTCTTAAATTGGTATCTGGATTTATTTTACTTTTGATCACATTTGTACTTTGGTATTGCTATTTTTTACTTCTGGCTCCACTTAATTCAGATTTACAATTTATTTTACTTTTGATCACAATTGCACCTTTCACTGTGTATCGTATGAGAAAATCTATTCTGTCTTCTTTTTTGGATTTTTGTATTTACATAGAGACAAAAAGAAAAAAATCAAATTTAATTCGTTTTAATTTACCTGAATACATTGCTATAAATATTTTTGGCGATTGTTGGCAAAGCATATTAAAATTTTCAGATTTGAAAATGTACAATTATCTGACTGAATTTTACATAACACAAAAATCCATGTCATATATTGAAAAATCTTACATTCCAAATGTAATTGATATACATTGCAATTTACATGACAGATTGATTGCAAACTCAAAAATTACACCCACTGTTGAATTTACACAAACATACGAACTTGCACAAAAATATTTTCAGGATTGCATTTCAAATTATGAATATTACAAAAATAAACGTAAGCAAGAAAATGAATATGAGAGTGAAAAAGATTCCTATTATTGGCATGATAGGTGGAATAATTCACAAAATTCACACAGTTCACACAGAAGTTCACACAGAAGTTCACACAGAAGTTCACACAGAA
>SXGT01929572.1_pt1 | contig 24056 bp, 28 predicted proteins | sample 3176221 | NCBI WGS metagenome assembly SXGT01 (sample SAMN11356862, study PRJNA531348) | freshwater metagenome | isolation source: freshwater sample F1-120 | place: China: Fuxian Lake, Yuxi | collected 2017-12-25
AATCTAAAAATTATTTGCGGAGGATGAGGGATTTGAACCCTCGAGACTCTCGTCTACGCGTGTTCGAGACGCGCGCACTCGGCCACTATGCGAATCCTCCTGGGGGCAGAATCTTACTTAAATTGTCAGAAAGGTGAGTAGTAACAAAGTTTTACTCTAAATCTTTCAACTTTTGAGCAACCTCTTTTGCAGATGGGTTTGTCATAGAACTTTTATCTGAAAAAACAAGGGTTGGCACCGTCTGATTTCCATTGTTCAGTGACTGGACAATCTGGGCGGCCTCAGCTACCTCTTCAATATTAATCTCTTCAAAAATAATTCCAAGATCTGCTAGTTGTCTTTTCAGTCGCTTGCAGTAACCACACCAAGTAGTTGAATACATTACAAAAGACATTTATTACTCCAACTCTCGCAGATGCCAGTAATAGGTGAAGCATGTTCGCCCCTGAGCATTAAGTCAACTTACTACTGATTTAAACTGGTGTTTTATTGACTTAGATAACTTCTGACCCCCGATAAAGTATGCTCCTTTAATGAGGTTAGTAAACCGCTATTCATCACTGATTTTTGTATTGCTCTGGAGCACAGGTTTTATCGGTGCAAAGTACATACTTCCTTATGCCAAGCCTTTTGTTTTCTTAACTATTAGATACTTCTTTGCCACCCTTATTTTAGTTTTAATTGCAAAAGCACTAAAGGAGCCGCTTCGAATTAGTAGGGCGGCTATAAAGCAATCAATAATTGTCGCGGTTTTCTTGCATGTCATCTATATTGGTGGGGTTTTCTACGCAGTATCTATCGATATTTCAGCTGGTATTACTGCAGTAATAGTTAGCCTGCAGCCAATACTAGTTTCACTACTTGCAATTCCATTACTAGGAGAGAAGCTCTCCTATCGCCAGGTATTTGGATTAGCACTTGGTTTTATTGGCGTGCTCTTTTTACTCTCACCAAAGTTATTTGAAGGAGATTTATCCATGGGTTTTTCCACCCTGGGCATTATCTGCTGTGTGCTGGCACTGCTGGGAACTACTGCTGGATATTTGCTGCAGAAAAAAGGAGGAGCAGATATCCCATTTTTGGCAGGAACTGCGGTGCAATTTGCTACCTCAACAATTATTTTCGCCCTTGCAGCAGTGATCTTTGAGCCACTTACTGTAGATATCACCTTAGAGTTTGTCTTAGCGCTGACTTGGATTGTGGTGGCATTATCAATTGGATCAATATTTTTACTTTATTATTTACTCCGTAGAGATAGTGCCTCATCAGTTTCAAGCCTTTATTACCTTGTTCCACCGTTGACCGCACTTCAGGCTTACTACTTTTTTGAGGAAAGAATTAACGGCATTGGCTTAATTGGTATGGCACTTGCCGCCCTTGGCACACTGATAGTTACTAGAAATTCAAAAATAGCTGCGCATTAATTATTGATTTAAATAGATCTTGTATTGCACACGATCTGTCACTGCAACTTTGTCGTAGAGCTTTCGAGCAGTTTCATTGTCAGGAGCGGTAGTCCAGTAAAGCCGCTTTGATCCTTTTGCTATTGCAATATCTTCAACCGCTTTTATTAGTGCTCGACCAACACCTTTACCCCTTACCTTTGGGTCGGTATAAAGATCTTCTAAGTAACAAAAATCCTCAACCTCCCAGGTGTCTGGCCGCCAAATGTAATGAGTGAAACCAACCACCTTCCCATCAAGTTCTGCCACGAGGCCATTAATATTAAAATCTGAGTGAATACGCTGCCAAGTTAATTCATACTGTTCCTCTTTTAACTTAGATTTGTAAAAAACTATGTACTCTTTAAATAACTCAAGCCATCTATCTTTATCACTGAGTGTGATTAGGCGAATTTTTATGGTCATATCACAATTATATATCTACTTCTCTAAACTGTCATTGAGTTATCTGCTGCAATACCATTAGCAGGTGAACTCAATTAGAAATGTAGTTCGAGTAGTTGCAATAGCCAATCTTTCTTACTTTTTTGTGGAGTTTTTCTTTGCAGCAAAAATTGGCTCTGTTTCACTCTTTGCTGACAGTATTGATTTTTTAGAGGATGCATCGGTTAATATCTTGATATTTGTTGCCATGGGCTGGAGCCTTCTGGCGCGAAAGCGGTTGAGTAAATTCTTCGCACTCCTTCTCTTAGTGCCAGCTGTCTCCGTCTTAATCAGCACACTTTATGAGATCAATAATCCATCAACACCCGATGCAATCTCATTGACCGCAGTTGGGTTTGGCGCCCTTGTGGTGAATTTTTCTTGCGCATTTATCCTGGCAAAGTTTCGACAATCTCAGAAAAGCTTAGTTATGGCAGCCTACCTATCTGCTCGAAATGATGCGCTAGCAAATGTTGCGATTATTACCGCTGGTATAACAACCATTTATTGGGATAGCTCTATTCCTGATTTAGCGGTGGGGCTTGCGATTGGAATGTTAAATGCCAATGCTGCGATCAAAGTTTGGAAAAGTACTGAGCATTAATTGCGCTAGATCTGATTAACTATCCCAATGGAATTAGATTTTTTTGCTCATAGCCAGATTTTGGCGCCATTCTTCTTTTTGATTGGTATGCAGCTTCGTAATGAGACAACACATATCAAGGAAATTCTGCTACCAAGTTTTGCAGCGTTGGGTGGGATGATCTTGCCCGCTCTTATTTTTATTGGGGTCAGTCAAGATCCTGAACTTAAAAATGGCTGGCCATTAGTAATGCCCACAGATATTGCACTTGTAATTTTGGTCCTTCTAGCCTTAGGCAATAAAGCCTCTAATGAGTTAAAAACTTTTTTGTTGGCACTAGCTGTTGCCGATGATTTGCTCTCAATTTTGGTGATTGGATTTAAGTATTCAGGAGTTTTGAAGATTTCTGAAGTTTTGGCAAGTATCGGTGCAGTCCTACTAGGGGCGTTAATCGGGCGAGCTCCCTTTGAAAAAGCTTTTGTCAGGGCGGTAAATTTCTTCATACTTCCGATATATGTTTTCGCCAATGTTTATCCAACCATTAAGGAAGGTTTTGAGTTTGAATCCAGCCTAGGAAATTCAATAATTTTAGCTAGGGTGATTGGAAAAATACTTGGGATCACAGCACTTGCCCTTATTGGTCAGCAATTATTTAAAACGAAATTGAAAATAAGTAATCGAGAGTTGATCGCTGGCTCTGCCTTAGCTGGAATGGGTTTAGCCGTATCAATCATGATTGCCAATTTAAGTTTTACTCAAGATTTGTTGCTCAATCAAGCCAAATCCGGATTACTACTTGCCGCGGTATTATCTGCAGTGATTGGTACTCTCATATTGATCTTTGGGAAAGTTTCAAAGCAGGAAGGAGCTAAGTAATGTGTAGCAAGGTGATCTGTCGGAAATGCAAGATGCCAACTTGGAGTGGTTGCAGTCAACACATCGAAGAGGCACTTTACGGAATCGCTGTAGCAGATCGTTGCCAAGGCCATGCAGGTGAAGCTAAACAACCTGGTTTTTTTAGTAAGCTTTTCAAGCGCTAATTAAATTGCATGCAAGTTTTAATTAAGCCAGCGGCAAAATCTGAGTCACATAGACTTCGCTCTCTTAGGCTTGCTGCCCTTAAAGATGCACCTTATGCATATGGAGCAAAGTATGAGGTTGATAAAGATAAGCCAATATCTTTTTGGCAAGAATCACTTGAAATTTCCAATTGGTTTTTTGCATCCATTGATGAAGAAGATATTGGATTAATCGGTGTTGAAAAAGCAGGAGCTGATCGGATAAGTGATTGTTGGATATTTGGTTGGTGGATTGCCCAGCCATATCGAGGCCAAGGTGTTGTTAAGTTAATGCTGGATGAGATAGATAAATTTTGTTTAAAAAATAATTGGCTGCATCAAGGCTTAGGTGTTTGGCCAGAAAACCAGCGAGCAGTTGCTGCCTACATAAAGTTAGGTTTTGTCTCTGGAAAGGAGTTGATTCCAAGCCGATCAATTCCTGATCAGATGTACCTGCCGATGTATCGACGGTTAGGTCAAAAATAGTTGAGGATTAGTTGATAATTGTTGGCCTATTAGTTCTTTATTAATCTGCATTAGTACCAAACAATCACCGCCCTAGGCTCAAAATTGACCAGTATTTAAGGGCTTTAATTACGGACTCTAAGGGTGGCTTTACCAAACCGTTATGCGGGAATTTGGCCCACCCCTACCGCCTTTTCCAGCAGCGCTATAAGGTATCTCCAGATCGAAGTTCGATCAATCCTAGGAGGAATAAATGTCAATCAAGAAAGCTAAAGTTGGCTTTGCAGCTCTTGTTATTGCAGCATCTTCATTTGTTGCAATTACTAGCGCAACTACAGCTAACGCAGCAGCGACAAGCCAGTGGTGCAAAGGCGTAAAGATCGCCGCATTCCCTGGTGGTCCACAAGGTGGAGTGTTTGCTAACAACGTTTATAACGGTTATGTGCAAGCAGCTAGAGACCTTGGTCCAACTATGAAGTACTACTTCTCAGATTGGGATTCAGCAAAATTAATTACCCAAATGAAAGAGGCTGTTGCAACTAAGCCTCACGGAATGGCGATCTACGGATTTGGTGGCCCAGAAGCTACAACTCCAATCGTTGATGATGCATATAAGAAGGGCATCATTGTGACCAGCCTTAACTCAGAGCTATCTGCACTTCAATCTAAGTATGCAGCTCGTGGCTTTGGTTATGTTGGTGCAGAGCTTTATAAGGCTGGAAATGATTTAGCTAATAAAGTTATTTCAAATGCAAGCCTAAAGAGCGGTGACTCAGTATTTGTATGGGGTCTAAAGGGTGCTGCGGGAGATCGCGCACAACGCACAGTTGGTGTAATTGACGGCTTTGAAAAAGCTGGTCTAAAGGTTGTTTACCAAGAAATTGATCAAGCAACTAACACAACACCTGCTTCAGGCGGACCTACATATGCAGGTTTGATGGCTAAGAACTCCAGCGTTAAAGCTGTAGTTACTGATCACGGTGGCTTAACTGCTACTGCAGCCACATACATGAAGGCAGCAAACCAGAAGCCTGGCGATGTTTATTTCGCTGGTTTCGATTTGTCTCCTGCTGCTGTAACAGCTATCGAGAGTGGTTACCTAAATCTGATCATCGATCAGCAACCATTCCTACAAGGCTATTTGCCAATTCTTCAGATCTGCTTGACCAAGAAATTTGGTTTCTCAGGTCTTTCAGTTAACACTTCAGGTGGATTCGTTGATAAGACCAACGTAGCTATCGCGAAGCCATTGGCAATTAAAGAAATCCGCTAAGTTAATAAACTAGCTGGAAAGTAAAAAGTTTCGGTTGGAGTTAAATACTCCAACCGAAACTTTTATAACAAAGTGAGGAATCTGTGAATAGCAAAACTCCTGTAATTCAATTAAAAAATGTATCCAAGACTTTTGGAGAGGTTCGCTCTCTTTCTGAGGTAAATATCGAAATTTACCCAGGTGAAATTGTTGGTTTACTTGGCGATAATGGTGCTGGTAAATCAACACTAGTAAAAACAATTATGGGATTCCACCGTCCGGATGAAGGTGGTGAGATTTGGTTTAAAGGCGAGAAAATCACCGATTGGAATGTGGCAAAAGCTCGAGAGCTTGGAATCGAAACTATTTATCAAGAGCGAGCCCTATGTGAGCAACAACCAATTTGGCGCAATATGTTTATGGGCCGAGAGATTAAGAACAAGTTTGGCCGCTTGGACGTAAAGAGAATGAAAAGCGAGGCTACTCGATTAATGAGTGAGCACATGGGCTTTACTTCAACCGCTGTTCACCCAGACAATGCGGTATTGACGATGTCAGGTGGAGAAAAGCAGGGCGTTGCAATTACAAGAGCGTTGTATTTTGATGCTGAACTGGTAATTCTTGATGAGCCAACCGTTGGTTTGTCTTTATCTGAAACAAAGAAAACTTTGGATTTCATTCAGAACATCAAAAAATCAGGTAGATCTGCAATCTTTATTGATCACAATATCTTCCATATTTACCCAGCCGTTGATCGAATGATCGTGCTAGATCGAGGCAAGGTTGCTGGTAACTATAAGAAGAGTGATATCACAATGGATGAACTAATCGAGAGCATGTATCGAGTTGCTCGCACCGGATCAATAAAGGAGTAATGCGATTATGAGCGAAAATAAAGATTCAAAGGTTAAAAATAACGCAGCTCGTCCGCCATCATTTTGGCGCAGATTCGGTATGCAATTTGGAATTTGGTCAGTAGGTATCTTCATGTGGCTGATTTTCGTAGTCACAGCATCTGAAGCATTTACTTCAAAAGATATCTACCTTGCTTTTGCCTCCAGTACCCCGCTATTTGCATTAATGGCGATTCCATTAACTTTAATTGTCATTACTGGTGAAATTGATCTTTCATTTCCAGCGGTCATGGCACTTGCAACTGCAACCTTTGCCAAGATCTATTCTGGAACTGGAAATATCTGGGTTGGATTCATTGCAGCATTAGTAGTGGGAACTCTTTGTGGATATTTCAATGGCTGGCTTGTAACCTGGTTTGGTATTCCATCTTTGGTTATCACCATCGGTACAAGTTTTTTATTCCGTGGAATTGAATTAGCTTGGATGAATGGTTCAGGAGTCGGATTAACTGATGACAAGCTGTTAGGAGTTGCTAATCTCTTAGTCGGCAGATCTTTCTTCGGAATTGCAAATCAATTCTGGTGGACAATTCTGGCAACACTAGTTCTATGGTTTATATTAAATAGAACTCAATTTGGAGCACATGTTTTCTTAACTGGTGATAACAAAACCTCTGCTCAGTTAATGGGTGTGAATGTGAACCGAGTTAAGCGAAGAACTTTTGCGATCATGGGCTTCTTCGCAGCATTTGCAGGTCTTGTTGCCTCCTTTGAAGTTTCTTACTTCTGGCCAACATTGGGAGAAGGATTATTGATGAACTCAATCGCAGCAGTATTCCTAGGCGGAACATCGGTATTTGGTGGTGTTGGAACTGTAACTGGAACATTTGTTGGCTCATTTATTATTGGAGCTATCAATGCTGGAATTGTTGCTTCAGGCATCAACGCATTCTTTACTCAGGTTTTCTTTGGCCTTGTAATCATCTTGTCAGTGATTATGCAGGCGGTTATTTCAAAGAGAATTAAGCGCTAATAATTAAGGATAGCCGGGTGAACATTCAAGGAGTTTGCCCGGTTTTATCTGTTCCATTTCATAAAAGCGGTGAGGTTGATTACCAAAGCTTCAAAAGCCTAGTCAGTTGGATTACCTCCCTTGGCACAAAATCAGTTTTGTTTTTTGGGGTGGCAAGTGAAAATATCAAATTATCAGATGATGAACGTTATAAATTATTAGAGATTTTATTAACCCAAAGATCTGACTCTGGCATGAAGGTAATTGCCAGTGTGGCGGATCATTCAGCAGAGCTTGCGGTTAAGCGGGCTAAAGATTATGAAAAAATGGGTGTTGATTTCATAAACATATTGCCACCTACTTTTTTTAACCCAACAACTGCCCAGATAAACCACCACATCTCATCAATACTCTCTAGCGTTAAATTGCCAGTGATTGTGCAGCACCTGCCACAAGGTGGGGGAGTCAATGATGTTGGCGATCTTGTTGGGATGAGTAACAAATTTAGTAATTTGAAGATGATTAAGTGCGAGGCAAACCCACCAGATGAATCCATTAAGCGTGTTACTGAGTTAAGTAGCAATAAGGTTGAAACCTTAATTGGCTGGGGTGGTATTCATTGGAAATCTGGTGCACAAGCAGGGGCTAAGGGAATTCAACCAGGATGCAGTCTGACTGATCTATACCTTTGGGCAGAGCAGGCATTACTAAGTAATGATCTAGTCGAGTTTGAATCGAGATTAGGTAAGTTTTTACCAACAATTACTGAGTGGATTGCAACTGTTGAGGAGTTGGTTGCAGCTGAGAAATATGTATTAGCTGCTCGAGGGATTATTGAAAGTGATTACTGCCGGGCACCAACAGTTGAAGTATCTCAAAAGGTTAAAGATCAAGCCAAGGTATTAATTGATTTAGCAGATAACCTATCTGCACTAAGCATCTAAGGAGTGAAATGAAAATTACCAAAATTACAACCTTGGTTGTAAATGCCAAGATGCGCAACTGGGTTGTAGTGCAGGTATATACCGATGTACCTGGCTTAATTGGTATTGGTGAGGCAACTGTTGAGTATCAAGCACGGGCAGTAGTTGGCGCAGTTGAGGATTTAGCACCAACATTAATTGGCCGAGATCCAAGAGATATTGAAAGAAATTGGCAGATTATGTATCGCCATCCATTCTTTAAAGGTGGCGTGACGATGATGTCAGCACTTAGCGGAATTGATCAAGCACTTTGGGATATTTCTGCAAAGGATTTAAATGTGCCACTTTGGCGATTACTAGGTGGCTTGGCTCGAGATCGAATCAGAATGTATGACCACCTAGGTGGTGGAAGCTCTGACGCAGTTTATAACTCTGACACTGTTTCATCTTTCTCAGAGAAAATGAAACAAAGTGTTAAAGATGGATTTACTGCTGTAAAAATATTGGCTGTGCCACAAAGTGCCCCACTTGGTGAAGAAGAAAAACTAAAGCATGCGCATGATTTGATGGAGTCAGCTCGAAAGGCTGCTGGCCCAGATATAGATATCATGATTGATTTTCATGGTCGCACCAGCGCAGCAATGGCAATTAAGTATGCAAAGGTTTTAGAACCATTTAAACCATTGTTCTTAGAAGAGGTTGTCCCACCTGATCAGATTGAATCTCTAAAGGTGGCAAGGGCTGGAATTAATGTGCCAATTGCTGCCGGTGAGCGCTGGCTACATCGCACCGAGTTTTTGCCATATTTACAAGCAGGGTTAATTGATGTGGCCCAACCCGATGTTTGTCATGCTGGAGGTATTACTGAAATAAGAAGAATTTCAGCACTTTGTGAAAGCTATGGCGTCTCGATGGCACCGCATAATCCACTTGGACCTATTGCAACGATGGTTAATGTGCACTTAGGGTTAACAACACCAAACTTCTTAATTCAAGAGGTGATGAGATCAGATGTAAGTTGGCGAAATGAGGTTTTCCATGGCGTACCAGATATTAAGGATGGATATATCTATCCACCTGAAAAAGCTGGTATTGGTGTGGAGATAGATGAGAAAGAGGCGCTTAAACATCCATTTACTGGCGGAGCGCCAGTGCAATGGTTCCACTCAGACGGCTCAGTAGCCGACTGGTAAAGAAAAAGGAGATCAAAAAAATGAAACTAAAGGGTCAACATATATTTGTAACTGGTGGCGCAGCAGGTATTGGTGCTGCCATTGTTTTAGATGCGGCGCAAGAGGGCGCCAAGGTCTCCTTCTGTGATATCAATGTTGAAGGCGGCAAGGCTTATGAGGCAGAGTTAAATTCAAAAGGTTTCCAAGCGATGTTTCATGAGGCTGATGTTGGTCAATTTGAATCATTAGAGAAAGCTCACAAAGCAATTGTGGCGAAGTTTGGCGATATTAATGGCGCAGTAAATAATGCTGGCGTTAATTCAAATGCTGATCCTGTTCAGATGACAGATGCTGAGTGGAATAGGTTTATGAATGTGGATTTGAAGAGCGTTTGGCACACTGCAAAGTTGGTTCTACCAGCAATGCGTAAAGCTAAAAAGGGTTCAATCGTTAATATCGCATCTATCCATGCCCGAATGAGTTATCCAAAATACTTTCCCTATGCAGCAGCTAAAGCAGGAGTTATTGGATTAACACACAATCTTGCATTGGATGAGGGAATTCATAACATTAGAACAAATGCAGTCTCTCCTGGTTACACACTGACTGATATTTTGGAGAAGTGGTTTACTCAACTTCCAGAAAAGCGAGCTGAATCTTTAGCTGTTCAGGTAATGGGCAGAATGGCTCAACCATCTGAGATTGCAAAGGTGGTCTCATTCCTGCTCTCTGATGATGCGTCCTTTGTAAATGGAGCTGACTGGATTGTTGATGGTGGTCTACACGCTCGTTTTGCTTAAAGAGCAGCTGCTTTATTAAGAAATTGATGGGATTTAGGGCTTGACACCCTATTCTTCATACGAAAGTATCTTTTCATGGATACTTCAAAAAAAGCAGATGATTCAAAAGGAGCCCTTTCAAGTTTAAGGGTAATTGATGCAACCCAAATGTTAGCTGGCCCAATTGCTGGCACCAGATTGGGTGATTTAGGTGCTGATGTCATAAAGGTTGAGCCACCAACAAATGGTGAGTTTAACCGCACTCGTGGTTTTGAAGATCAGATGAGTAATGGCGAGATGACAACCTTCTTAGCGGTTAACCGAAACAAAAGATCACTTGCAATTGATTTAAAGAGTGCAGGTGGCAAAGAGGTAATTTATGAGTTGGTTAAAAAATCAGATGTCTTCTTGCAAAACTTTAGATATGGAACAGCTGATCGCCTTGGAATTGGTTATGAGGATCTAAAGAAGATAAATCCAAGAATTATTTACTGCTCCATCTCAGGTTATGGTTCATTTGGTCCATATCGAGATCGTCCAGGTCAAGATTTAGTTGTTCAGGGATATAGCGGATCAATGTTTAGTGTTGGTGCATCCGGTGATGACCCAACACCTAGTGCACTTTGGGGTGCAGATGTAATGACAGGTTATCAAGCTGTGATTGGAATTCTTGCAGCGGTTGAATCTCGCCATCACACTGGAGTTGGTCAACATGTTGAGGTTGATATGTTGTCTGTGGTTATGGATTGCCAATTACAAGAGTTGGTAACTTTCTTAAATGCTGGCCCTATGCCACGTCGAATGGAAGAGAGATCTGCCCATGGATCAATTCCTGCACCATATGGTGTTTATAAAACTAAGGATGCTTGGTTAACCTTTGCAATGGTGCCACTACCAATCCTGGGTGAAATTTTAAATGATGATTGGCTAAAGACTTTGGTTCACTATAACGATGGTCATAAGCATCGCAATGAGGTTTATAAGAAGATTAGACACCGCTTCCTAGATAAAACCACAGAAGATTGGATAAAGATCTGTGATGAGGCAGGGGCTTGGTGTGGACCGGTTTATAACTACAAAGATCTAGTAAATGACAAACATATTAAAGAAACTAATTATATTGTGGAGCAACCTCAATTTAGGGGCACAAGTGCTAAAACAGTAAGACCGCCAATTCGAATGGATCAAACTCCACCAACAATTCGAAGAGGAGCACCTGCCTTAGGTGAGCACACTCAAGAGATTTTGCAGGGATTGCTTGGATTTTCTGATGGAAAAATCAATGAATTAGTAAATGCCGGTGCAGTATCTAAAACAAAGGAGCAATAAAAATGACTCAACTAAGTGGATCAGTTGATCTTGAAATACATGGCAATACTGCACACCTAATACTTAACCGACCAGAGAAGTTAAATGCGATGACGGTGAAGATGGATGAGGAGATTAACTCCTACATCTATGAAATTAATAATAATTTAGAGATCAGATCGGTTGTCCTCTACGGCAAAGGCGAAAAAGGATTTTGTGCCGGAAGTGATTTAACAGATTTAGGCGATTATGGAACTAACTGGGAGTATCGAAATCGCTTTGATCGAAATCTTGATTACGCCCGGGCAATCTGGTTAATTAAAAAACCAGTTGTTGCAGCAGTTCACGGTTGGGTGGTAGGCGGCGGCCTTGAGATGACATGCGCCTCTGATATTCGAATTGGCACACCAGATTCAAAGTTTTTAGCTGGTGAGATTCGTTGGGGCTGGCATGGTGGCTCAGGTCAAACTCAATTGTTAACTCACACAGTTGGACCAGGAAACGCAAATCTATTTTTATTGCATGGTGAAAAGGTTGAGGCAGATGCAGCGCTTCGAATGGGATTAATCCAAGAGATTGTGCCAAGAGAGGATGTATTAAAGCGAGCAATTGAAATTGCCGAATCAATTGCTGAAAAAGCACCGATTGCAGCTCAGATGACCAAACATATGGTTCGCATGGCGCAAAGCATTCCACTTGAGGTTGGTTTGTTATATGAAAATGACTCTTTCAGCTACTGCATGACAACTGAGGATGCAGCAGAGGGTCAGCGAGCATTTGCTGAAAAACGTAAACCACAGTTTAAGGGGCGATAAATATGAGCGATGTAAAGGTAGCAACGAGTAAAGAGCAAAGACTAGAGTTATTGGAAAAAGTTGGTAAGAGCTTATTAAAGATGCCATACAAGTCCTGGAACTTTGGCGATTCAACTGGCTTTGAAGGAATTTTAGTTACTGGAAAATTACTTAAGGATCCAAAGTACTTCGCCTTTGCTGAAGGCTGGTTTAAGGCTTGGGCAAGCCGGCCAACACCATTTCAACGATTAGATTGCACCGCTCCTGGTGTTGCAATGATTGAGGTTGCGCAAGAGATTAAGAGCAAGGAGATCTTTGATTCACTAGTACTTCTTGCAGGTTACTTAAGCTCACGCACCAAGGACCGAGATATTTTTGATACTTGGGAATCTCTTTGTTTAATTCCACCATATGGCGGTGAGGAGCTGCCTAAGTTTGAGGCTGAATTACTAGCTAATCCACCAGGTGGAACATGTGTTGATTGTTTACATTTTGATCCACCGTTTTTTACCGGTCTTGGTAAGGCATTAAATAATCCTGCCTATACCGATATTGGCGTGCAGCAAGCAATTGCATATATAGATGCCTTGCAATTAGAGAGTGGAATCTTTGATCACTTCTTTCTAAATGGCGTACCAGGAACTTGGGGCCAAGGTTGGGGAAGAGGCCAAGGTTGGGCACTTCTTGGCATGCTTGATGTGCTGCACCAAATTCCTAAAAATCATTCAGGTTATAACAAGATTAAAGAGGCTACCGAAAAACTCATCTATGCAATGATCAAACTACAGCGAGAGGATGGTCGTTGGTGGTGTGTGGTTGATAGTGAGCGATCTGGTGAAGAGGGATCAACTGCCGGATTTATGGCAGCAGGATTTGCCCGGGCTATAAAGCTTGGCATTGTTGATCAAAACATTGTTAAGCCTGCGATGATTAAAGCTTTAAATGGAGTTATTGCAGATGCTGATAAAGATGGTGAACTTCAAAATGTGACCGCAGCTGTTATGGCATCAACTAGAAAATCACATTATGAATTTACACCCCGTGGCTTCTCAGTTCCATGGGGGCAAGGCCCACTAGCCCTTGCTATCTATGACACATATGAGTTGGTATAGGCAAATATGAAAACTAAAATAGCTCGTAATCTTCCAACCCAAATTGTGCATGATATTGGGAGCAAAATTGTCCATGGCGAAATAAGTCCTGAAACAATTCTTACCTCATATATATTGGAGGAGAAATTTAAAGTTAGCCGCACTGTGGTGCGTGAGGCTTTAAAAGTTTTGCACGATAAGGGCTTAACTAAAGCAAGAACTAAGACTGGCACGATTGTGCTTGAGCGCTCGCAGTGGAATCTTCTTGATCCAGATGTGATCTCATGGCTGCAGGTCTCAGGCTTAAGTCCTGAATTAGTTAGAGATCTTGAAGAGGTAAGAGCAAGTTATGAACCATGGGTGGCAAGAATTGCAGCTAAGAGGCGTGGTACAAAAGATGTAGCAGATCTAACCAATGCTTTAAAGAAAATGACAGATGCTTTTTATGATCAAGGTCCAACATCGCCAATCATTGGTGAGGCAGATATTGCCTTCCATGAGGCGTTACTTGCTGCAACTCAAAATGAGTTGATGAAGCGAATCGGAAAGTTGTTTATTCCATTACTAAAAATTCGAGATGACATGGTCAGACATGTTGTTGAGGATGCTGATTTCATTGTTCAACATCAAGCAGTTTTGGATGCTGTGATCGATGAAGATCCAGATGGTGCTGAGATTGCAATGAAGGCATTGCTTGAAACAGCAGCGCAAGCATCCCAGTCAGCAAGAAAGTACAAATCACGATGAAGCTACCGCAGTTTCCAGCTGAGTTTAAATTTTCACTCAACAATAAGGTTGCCACAATTACCTTAAATAGACCTGAAAAATTAAACACTATGACCCCTGATATGGGTAAAGCATTACTTGAATTGGTGCCATACATAAATGGCAATGATGATATTCGAGTTGTGATTTTAACTGGTAGCGGCAGTAAAGCTTTTTCAGCTGGAAGTGATGTGAAGGTTTTGGATCAATATGGATCTAATTGGCAGCTTCGAAATCGCGTTGATTATGCAAGAGGAATTTGGGCGATTAGAAAGCCGGTAATTGCAAAGATTCGTGGCTATTGCATCGGCGGCGGTCTTGAGATGGCATTGATGGGTGATATCCGTTATGCAGCAGATAATGCCCAATTTGGTGCAGGTGAAATCAAATTAGGTTGGCATGGGGGGGCAGGAAATACACAATTACTGCCACGAGTGCTATCAACTGGAAAAGCTTTGGAGATGTTATTAACTGGAGATTTAATCTCGGCTCAAAAAGCTGAGCAATATGGATTAGTTGATCAACTACTAACAGATGCAGAGCTTGATGCAGCGGTTGAAAACTTGGCCGCTCGCATTGCAGATAATGCACCAATTGCTGCTGAGTTAGCAAAGCACTTGGTTCGCGTTTCTCAATCAACTGCAATAGATATTGGTTTGCAATATGAAAATGACACTTTTGCCTACTGCTTCACCACTGAAGATAGCAATGAAGGCAGGCAAGCGTTTGTTGAAAAACGCAAACCTAGCTTCAAGGGCAAATAACAAATAAAAGGAGAAAAGTATGGAGCTAAGTCCAGGGTTACACCGCATTGAGTGCCCAATTGGGCCAAGATATGTTGCCGTTTATGCAATTGTCGGTAGCAAATACACCTTATTAGTAGACACCGGATTTGATGATTCGATTAGAACCACAGTTGTTAATTACTTTAAAGAGAAAAAATTATCTCTTGATGCTGTTCGGTATGTGATTAATACCCACTCAGATTATGACCACACAGGTGGCAATAAGGCAGTACGGGAGTTAATGCCAAATGCATTGATCTGCGCTGGTGAGCGAGATCGGCCAATGATTGAAAACTTAAATAGCATGTTCTTTGATCGCTATAACGAGTTTGAAAAAGATCATGGCTTTGCTGAATCAAAGGACGCTAAAGATTTCATGATGACTGTTGCATTTGAAACCAATGTTGATATTGGTTTTGCAGGCAATGAGCGAATTGATTTAGGTGGCAGATATGTTGAAATTTTGCATACACCAGGACACTCCTGGGGACATGTTTCTATCTTGGATGAGAAAAGCCGGGCAATCATTATTGGAGATGCAGTATTAGGTAACTCAGTATTGCTAGCTGATGGCCAACCAGCATTTCCACCAACCTATCGATTTGTTGAGGCATACCGTTCAACAATTAGATTGTTAAAGGGATATCAGGCAAGTGAGATTCTCACCTCCCACTATCCAAGATATGTAGGGCAGGCAGGAACTGATTTTCTTGATCTATCTTTAAATTACACAGATCTAATTGAGCAAATCTGCTTAGACACTTTAAAGAGGGCTGGGAAAGCATTAACGATGATGGAGCTAATTGAAATTGCACATGATCGGATGGGTGTTTGGGTCGATCCAGCCTATAAATACTTGGCTTATCCAGTCTTAGGACACCTTGAGGTGCTTGAGTCTTATCAAAAGATTAAGCGGAGTAAAAATTCTGCTGGTTTGGCGCAATTTCAACTCGCTTAATATTGCACTGCATCAATAAAATGATGCAGTGAGCAAACGCGAGGTTGATCAATACATTGCCCAGCAGAGTGAGCCCAATAAGAGCAATCTGAGGGCGATGCGAGCAATTATTTTAGAGATTGAGCCCGCACTAAAGCAGGGGATCTCCTATGGGATCCTCGCCTTTAAATTAGATAAAGATGTTGTTTGTGGAATTGCAGCCCGGCGTACTGGTTGCTCCTTTTATCCATTTAGTGGCTCAGTACTAGCCGCCTTGAATAAAGATTTAGTCATTTATAAGCAAACTAAAAGTGCCTTGCACTTTGATGCACCACTTCCTAAAACTTTGGTGAGAAAACTGATGACGCAGCGAATGGTGCAGATAATGGTCAAAAGAAAAGGTAAGTAAAGTTGTAAGATTAGCTCATGGGAAAAGCAGTTAAGCCAAAACAGTTAGTTGATATCCCACAATCAGAGCTAGATCGATATGAGAAATCAGATCAAGAGTGGCGTGAATACAAGATCGCAGCCCCAGCAAGGCGGGCATTAGTTGATGCCAAGTTGTATAAGGTCTCAGATCTTCGCAAGATTTCACTGGCTGAATTAGAAGGCTTACAGGGCATGGGAAAATCTGCGGTTGCAAGGCTTAAAGTATTAATGAATGCTAAAAAAATTAAGTTTCGTCCATGAGAGTATTTTGTCTTTGGTTTATAAGATTATTTACTAATCGAAGAATTTGGGTTCGCCAAATTACGGTGGCTGCCCTTGCCTCAGCAACAGCTTGGGTAATTGGAGATGCTTTAGTTTTTAAAGGCGGCCTAGTTGCAGCAATTGTTTGTGCTTTAAGTATTCGAATCTCACTTTACAAATCAGTTAGAGAAGGATTGGGACAAATTGTTGGAACCGCAATTGGCGCAGGTGTTGCCCTATTAACAGTTCATTACTTTAGCTTTGGGGTGATTGCAATCGGCACCACCGTATTTTTATGCTCAGTAGTTGCTAGAGGTCTCAGGTTGGGTGAGGTGGCATCGGTGAACGTGCCAGTGACGGCATTGATTGTTATTGGCCCTGGCATCTCAGGCTCAACCGCAGAACACAGATTAGTGTCCACATTAATTGGCGCAGCAGTTGCAATTGTTTTCTCCTACTTCTCACATCCAAACACCCCAGCAGGTCGAACAGTTAATCAAATAACAAGGTTGGGTAAAAGAGGAGCTGAGTTAATCAGTGATATGGCAGAGGGAGTGGCAGGTGGCTTCACCCAAAGGCAGGCCGGTGCCTGGTTATCTAGCGCCCGATTATTAGTGGAGGAGATTCCAACCTTAAGATCACAATCTATTGAAGCAAAGCGTTATGCCAAATGGTCACCACTTGCTGAAGTTGATGAGGCTGAGTCTTTATATATTCAAGGAGTAGCAATTGAACATATGGTGGTTCAAATAAGAGGAATGGCAAGAGCTTTATTTGATTCAACCTCTGATCCAAATCGAAAAGAGACTGTTGATCGCCAGATTGCCTACGCTCTTTCTGCCACCTCAACTGCAATTACTGAAAAGCTAGAGTTATTGCAATCATCAAATCGAGAGCGAATCATTGACAATATCGCCAGAGATTTACGGCAAGCAGCTGATAACTTAACTGAGGAGTTAATTGCAATGGCTGACAAGTTGCCACGAAGCCAATTTGTTAGATGCATTGCAATCGTCTCGCAAATGAAAATTATCGCTAACTCATTAGATGAGAGCTCACCAGCCTTGCACTCGGTGACAACACCTGGTGAGCCAACTAGCGCCATGGTAATTGGCCTATCCCCAGTTAAGCAGACAAGTAATTTATATCGAAGAGTACTTATGGCACTTCGCTCCTTCCTGCGCCGCTAGTAGGATAAGTAAATGAGTCATCCTGAGATTGAAAAATTAGCTGCTGAGTATGAGGCGGCCACAAATCTGTTTTTAGAGGCGGTAAAAAAGATCAATCTGGCTGATTTAGATAAACCTAAAAAAGATGGCTGGAATGCTAGGCAGGTAATCCACCACTTAGCAGACTCTGAATCCCAATCTTGCGCTCGATTGAAAAGATTAATCGCAGAGCCAGGCTCAATGATTCAAGGCTATGATGAAAATATCTGGGCACAAAACACCACTTTGGGTTACACCGTGCTACCAATTGAAAACTCCTTAGCTTTCTATAAAGCATCTAGGGCAGCAAGCTTTGACATCATTAAGAGATTAGAGGTTGCACAATTATCAAATGCTGGAATCCACACTGAATCTGGTGCTTATGATCTTAAAAAGTGGTTTTCATCCTATATAAATCACCCAAGGGATCACACAAATCAGTTGTTAGCCGATTAATTCAGCCTTAGAGTACTTTCGTTGTGGGTGTTTGCAGATCTCATTATTCATTTTTTCAGCACAATCAGAGCACAATAAATTCAGAGAATTACATGGTGGTTTTGGGCAATCATAAAAACGATTAGCTGGCGAATCACATTTTTCACAGTTAGCAATTAATTTTGATTTCTGACTAAACTCGATCGACATTCGATTATCAAAGGTGAAAAGAGCGCCCTCCCATAAACCATCATCACCAAGCTCTTTACCGTAGGTAAAGATGCCACCCTCAATCTGGTAAACCTCTCTAAATCCACGCGTCTTCATGACAGAGGATAAAACCTCACATCTAATTCCACCGGTGCAGTAGGTAATAATTGGCTTATCTTTTAGATGGTCATACTTGCCACTATTAATCTCATTTACAAAATCTCGAGTTGTCTCTACCTGTGGCACTATCGCATTCTTAAATCGCCCGACCTGAGCCTCAAATGCGTTACGGCCATCGAAAAAGACCACATCATCACCACGTTTTGCCACCAATTCATCAACCTCAGTGGGACTTAAATGTTTACCACCACCGACAACCCCATTTTCATCTACTTTAATCTCATCCGGATGGCCAAAGGCAACTAATTCAGGCTTTATCTTCACACTTAACTTTGGAAAATCATTACCAGTTCCATCAGACCACTTAAATTTAATTTTGGAAAAGCCCTCATATGATCTTGTTTGGCGAACATATTTTTTCAGATCATTCATTTCCCCGCCTAATGTGCCATTAATTCCATGAGGGGAGATAATTATTCGTCCCTTTAGATTTAATGATTGGCAAAGGTTTTTCTGCCAAATCTTTATCGCAGTCGGATCGGACAATGGCGCGAATATATAGTAAAGAATTACCTTGGGAAGAGCCATGCTGGTATTTTACCTAATCGGCTTTAGATCTTAAAAGTTGGCCGCAGTGGCAGCCCCGCTGCAACATATGCTGCATCAATCAACTGCGCCTGGACTAATGCATCCTTCGCATCAGTTTTTACTTCCTTACCTAGATCTACCGCATCGGCAAAGGCAAGTAATTGGTAGGTGTAGGTGGAAATAGATGGCAGGTGTTCAACTCGTTTTTGACCAGCAAGATCAACGATTACACGTGGATCCCAACCTGAGACCACAAAGTTAGGTAGGTGCACACTTCCCTTACTTCCAGTAACTGTAAGTGGTGCGGTCATTGCCTCTGATTCAAAATCACCTTTGGCTAGGGCAGCCACTCCATTTGGATATTTAAGTTGCATATATAACTTGGTATCAATTTTGCCATCGGCAGCATTTGCCTCTGCCTTAACAATTGTTGGCTCACCATCTGTAATAGCCTGACTAATCATTCGCTGGCTATGAAGTGCGTAGCAGCCAACATCCATCATGGAACCACCTGCTAAATCAAATTTCAATCGCAAATCATCTTTATCAGGCATCGGAATAAGCAAGGATGATTCAACCTTTATTACCTCACCAATCTCACCTGATTTAACTATTGCAAGTAATCTTTGAAAAACTGGGTGATAGTAATAATGAAACCCTTCCATAAACACCTTGCCAGATTTACTCACTACAGCTGCTACCTCTTTAGCCTCGGCAGCATTACTTGCTGATGGCTTCTCACTTAATACATGTTTACCAGCAGCTAACGCCTTGATATTCCAAGGTCCATGGCCACCGTTGTGCAGGGCGTTATAGATGACATCCACATTTGGATCATCAATCACCTCTTGATATGAGCCATATGCTTTTTCAATTTGATACTGCTTGGCAAACTCAGCAGCACGTGCTTTATCTCTTGCGCCAACTACTACTAATTGATGACCAGTTGCGTGGGCTGGAAAAATAATCGCAGTAGGTGCAATTCGAGCAGCACCTAAGATTCCAATTCGAAGTGGTTTTCGAGCATCATTCATAACTTTAATCTACCCCCAAACTACTTTTTGTAGTATTTGGCCATAAATTGGGCTTTAAAATTAAAAAATGTGCCATCTTCAATACCTTTTCGCATTTGATCTACTAAGCCAACAATAAAGTGTTGGTTATGAATTGTAGCCAAGGTGGCAGCCACCATCTCTTTGGCTCTAAATAAGTGACACAAATACGCCCGGGTGTAATTACGGCAGGTGTAGCAGGTGCAATCTTTTTCAATTGGGAAGAACTCATTTTTGTGTGGGGCATTTGAGATATTTACTCGCCCATCTTTGGTAAAGACTGAACTTGTTCGAGCTTGCCTTGAAGGTGCTACACAATCAAAGGTATCTGTGCCATTTTCAACGCCAACAAATAAATCATCTGGCTCACCAATTCCCAAAAAGTGTCTTGGCTTTTCTACCGGCAACTCCTCATTAACCCACTTTAAAATATCACCCAGTGTTTGTTTATCTAGCGCCCCACCAATGCCAAAGCCATCAAAGGAAAGGCCATCAACATTCATCATTGCTAAATCTTTAGCAGCCTTACGCCGCAGATCCTCATATTGCGCACCTTGCAGCACACCAAAGAGCGCTTGGTAGGGCTTATCTGCTCGTTTTTTTGTCAAGGCATCATGTTCTTTCAAACATCTAATTGCCCAAAGCCGGGTTCGCTCTAATGCTTTTTCTTGATAACTCCTGGTGTTATGCAAGGTAGTGCACTCATCAAAGGCAAAGATAATATCTGCGCCGATTTGATGTTGCACCTGCATGGAAACCTCTGGGGTAAAGCGGTGTAGTGAGCCATCAAGGTGTGATTTAAAGGTGACACCATCATCATCCACATGAGCTAAGCGTTCTTTGTCATCTGCAATTACATCATCTGCTTGAAAGGTATTTTCATCCATTGCAATAACTTTTTTAAAGCCAACACCAAGGGATAAAACTTGAAAGCCACCAGAGTCGGTAAAGCTTGGACCCTGCCAATTCATAAATTTACCTAAACCACCTGCTTGATCAACAACTTCTGGCCCTGGTTGCAGATATAAGTGGTAGGCATTTGCGAGTACTGCTTGCGCACCTAAATCACTAATTGATTCAGGGAGAACTGATTTTAAGGTTGCTTTTGTGCCAACAGGGATAAAGGCGGGAGTTTTAATCTGCCCATGGGCGGTTGTGATAACACCACTTCTACCAAGTGCACCCTTTAAAGATTTTTCAACCTTAAAGGAGAAGGACATATTTAACCAGCAATTACTACAACTAAGTTGAAAAAAACTTAGTTAAGCCAGTTTGCCAGTAACCTCAATAATTGCCACGCCCTCATTGGAAAGTACTAGGGAGAGATCCTCACCAGCTTTTCCTTCACAAGATAGGCCCCAGTTAAATGAGATTGATTTTCCAACTGCTAGTGGATCTTGGGGTGCACCCTCCATGCCATTATCGCCATCAAATATATCTACGCACACACCAGTGGCACTCTTACCTATGATGATCAGAGTAGTTAGATCTATTGCAGCAGTAGATCCATTTGTTACATCAACTTTAAATTGTTGATAGCGCTGACCAGGAAGTTGCCCGGCAGCAAACTTTCCAGGACGAAATGCAGATGGTTCAGATAATGTAAATGAAACACCAGATGGGATTTTTACAGCAGAATTAAAACCACCAGTTGCCTGCACCTCTTGCTCAGGCGGTGCTACTAACTCTTGGTTTGATTCAGTAGAAGCACTATCACTTCCCCCACCGCAGGCTGTTAAAAGCAACCCAGCTGCTACGGCTAAAACTACTAATTTAAATTTTGAGTTGCTCTCCATTTTTACCTGACTCCAAATCTTCATCTATCTAATACACAGACCTCTAGGGGCAAATACTACTAAATTCTGGTCAAATTTAGCCCCCTAAATTACCGGCCCTTTTGATCACTCTTTTAGGATTCACCCCTTATAGGCTACCTTTACGACTTGATCAAATTTAGAAAATAGGGAAGGGGCGCTTGAGTGGTCTCCAAGTTAAAGAGTGCTAATGCTAGCGCCGCTGGGCAGATAATTAGCCGTAGCCCACGCCAGATTGCTTGGCGGCGCTTTCGTCGTAATAAAGTTGGCATGGTTTCTGCTGGCATATCGATTGTAGTTTTAATGCTCTCACTCTTTGCACCAGTTGTTTGTAAAATTCTTGGAATAAATCCAGATGAATTAAATCTTGATTTAATTGACAGCTCTGGCATTCCAACTTTGCCAAATGGGGGTATCAGTCGGGAGCATCCATTAGGTCTTACTCCAGGAATTGGCCGAGACTTATTAGCAAATCTGCTCTATGGATCTCGAATCTCATTTTTGGTTGCTTTTCTTACTACCGGGCTAGCAATTTTTATTGGATTAATCGTCGGAATCGTTGGCGGGTACTTCCGCGGCCGAATAGATGATTACCTAGGAAGATTTACCGACTTTTTATTAGCCTTTCCAGCCTTTTTTATGATCGTTGCACTCTCTGAGCCGATGGTGGCAAGAATTCAAGAAACAGGTATCGCGCAAGGAAATAGCGCACGTGTTATCTTTTTAATTTTCTTTCTTTCATTTTTTGGTTGGCCAGGATTTTCTAGGTTGGTAAGGTCACAAGTGCTTTCACTGCGTGAACGTGACTTTGTCACCGCCGCTCAAGCAATGGGTGCTTCTCGAAAGCGAATTATTTTTAAGGAGTTAATGCCAAATCTTTGGGCGCCAGTAATTGTGGTGGTCTCTTTATCTCTTCCAGGCTATCTGGCAGCTGAGGCAGTCTTTTCATTCTTAGGAATTGGGATTCAACCACCTGCTACTACCTGGGGAATTTTGTTAGATAACGCAAGACGATTTGTTACCGTCTATCCAAACTTCTTCCTAATCACTGCTGGCTCATTAGTCTTGGTAGTGCTTGCCTTTAACCTGGTGGGGGATGCACTGCGTGATGCGTTAGACCCAAGATCTGAACGCTAGCAAATTTGTTATAACCGCTCTTAAATAGCCCTATATTCATACCCAATCTCTCACCCTGGTTTGATGATGGGGGCTTTCCCCCGCTACCCAAAAAGGCTAGAAGGTGGCAAACTCGCTCACCGGGCAAAAGCCCACAAATCCCCTAGGAGGAATTAATGCGTAAAAATGCAATTAGCACTCGCGTGCTAGCTGCCCTTTCTGCAGGTGCACTCGTCAGCACAGTAATTACTGTTGGCGCAACATCTACAGCAAATGCAGCGACACCAAAGGCAGGCGGAACGCTTTATTTTCTAGAGCACACTCCTCGCCTTGATCACTATGACCCCTCCAGAATTTATACTGGCCGTGATCTAGCGTTCATGAACTCATTCCACACTCGCACATTGGTTGCTTACAATCCAGTTCCAGGTGAGAAAGGAACAACTCTTGTTCCAGATCTTGCTACCAATACTGGAGTTCCAAGCAATGAGGCAAAGACTTGGAAGTTTACTCTTCGTCCAGGAAGCACATTTGAAGATGGCAAAGCAATTACTTGTGAAGATGTTAAGTATGGTACTTCACGAGTATTTGCAACTGATGTAATCAATGATGGACCTGCTTACTTGCAGTCTTGGCTTGATATTCCAAAAAATGCTGATGGAACTTCAACCTATACCGGTCCTTATAAGAACACGCCAGCTGGTGTGGCTGCGTTTAACAAGGCCGTAACATGTAAGGGAAGCACCATCACCTTTAATTTAAATAAGTCAATCGCTGACTTTAACTATCTTGCAACTTACGGGGTTATTTCTCCAGTGCAGAAGAAGTTAGATACTGGTGATAAGTATGACCTTAACCCACAGGCAACTGGCCCATACAAAATTGTTGAAAATAGCGCTACTCAACTTCGTTTGGTCCGAAATACCAAGTGGAAGAAGTCATCTGATCCAGTTCGTACACCATACCCAGATGAGGTAATTATCCAATTTGGTTTAGATGAGGAAGTAATCGATCAGATTATGTTGGAAGATACAATTCCAAACGCTGTTAACTTTGGTGGACCACTTCCAACCAACCGCGATAAGTTCTTCAAGGATGCAAAATTTGCAGACCGTCGTATGAATAACTCTGACCCTTATGCTCGCTACTTGGCATTTAA
>SXGT01927674.1_pt1 | contig 24046 bp, 25 predicted proteins | sample 3176221 | NCBI WGS metagenome assembly SXGT01 (sample SAMN11356862, study PRJNA531348) | freshwater metagenome | isolation source: freshwater sample F1-120 | place: China: Fuxian Lake, Yuxi | collected 2017-12-25
CATACCGACATCACCGGCCTGCAACTTCGTCGGCGGGATCGGCTCCGTCACCGGAGTCCCCGCAGGAGGCAACGTAACCCCAGCCTTCTGATACGACTCAGACACCGACGAACCCGCCAACGCCGCCCGCACCGCCTCGGCACCCACAGGCGACCGCGCCTCGAATACTTCACCGGCGACGTGCGGTTGTTTGCTGCTCTGATTGTCCATGTGACTTTGTCCCTTCTGCTCTGCTGCGAGGTGTTACGGATGAACGGTAGCGGTGTCGTCGGGGCCGCCTCCCGAGCTGGCCAGATCTCGTTGTCGTTGACGAATCCGCCGACGGACTGCCATCGTTCCCATGCGGCTGGGGTCGCTTGCTGAGGAATCCATTCTGATTACCGTTATCGTGTGGCCGCCCTCAACCCATGAATGCGTAGTCGTCACCTGCTCGATCAGCGGTGCAAACTCACGCGCGCGTTGCTTGGTTTCATTCTCGCGGTCACCTGCAATGGCGCCAAAGTCGTGAAGTGCCAGCGCGAGCCACCGGGCGGCGGACTCGGCTTTCACCCATTCCTCGGCCGGGGTGTAGTACCCGCCTGGGTATCCTGGACCTTCAATTTCGAACGTCCACAGTGACGTAGCTCCGTCAGCTCCCATGTCACTCTGTCTCCTTGTATCCGTTGGGTATTGAGTCGCGGTGTCGGTACCAGGCATGGCGCAGGAACCGTTGTGCGGGGTTACCTGCTGATCTGGGTGAGCCCACCGCGGCGTAGCAGTGTTTTCACTGCCTCGTGTTCGTTGTAGAGGTAGGCCCTGGCCAGGAGGTCGTTGAATGCTCTCGCTACACCTGGGTCGTTGTCATCGACCGGGATCGTGAGCAAGACACCGGCATCGGCGCCGATGAGCAGGCTGTTGGCGACAAACACGGCCGTGCGTTTGTTACCGTCCTCGAACGGCTGCGCTTTAGCGAGGTTCACGAACAAGTCCAGTGCGTTTTCTTCGGCGTCGGGGCTGCGGGTCGCGTTGTCCAGCAAGACTTGGAGCTGATCTTCGGTGAGCGCGTCGGGGGCGTGGCGACCGTAGGACGTAGTGACACCGATGGCCTGTTCCTGGGTTCGTAACCGTCCTGGATGCAGGGCTGCGCTGCGGGTGAGGGTGGCGTTAATGGCCTGCACGAATCCGGCGTCGATTCGATGCGCGGCGTGGTCGATGACGAACTGGGCCGCATCGCGTAGATCTTCCAGGAGTGCCAGGTCAGCGCGCGATGCCACGCCGTCAAGGCTGCCGGTCCGCAGGAAGTTCTCAGTGTCCAGCCGGCCGGTGGACAGTCCGTCGAACACTCTGCCCGACGAATAGACCACACCGGCGAGGTCAGTCACGGTGAGTCGACCCACGGCACGGTCGTCTTGGTCGGCTGCGTTCATGGCTTTTAGTGTAGTCGATTAATGAAGTCGGCGGATAGGGATTGTGTAGTCGATTATCATCGACGTATGCCGTCTCCCGGAAGACCGCCTTTGAAGGCGGGGCAACGCCGAAGCGCTGCCGTGCCGGTCCGGTTCACCGAGGAAGAGCGCGAAATCATCGACTCCGCAGCCGAAGCCGACGGACAGGCCGTATCGGCATGGGTCCGCGACCGCGCACTTGCCGCAGCTCGCCGGCGTTCTCGGGGCCGAGGAGAAGAGGGTTAGTTGCGCACGCCTGAGGGATGTGGGCCGTCGAGTTCGGCGTGCGCGGCGGTGATGTGGCCGACAGCTTCGTCGGCAAAGACGGTGGCAGCGTCGAGTTCAGAGGGTTGGGCATCGTCGGCCTCATTCACCATGACGTACATGGCGAAAGTCCAGGCCCTACGGGCGTGGACGATCCGCAGTCGCGGTTGAGCCATTGCCCTCACCGAGGCATGCAGGTTCGCACGGGCCTCACCGAGCCACACGCTGGGCAGCTGATTCGGGATCATGTGCTGTTTCTCACGCGCCTTCCTTCGGCAGGGGAGCAGTGCCGGTAGCTACTCGCGCGGGGCCTGCGGGGCGGGCGTCTTCTTGCTCGCAGGACGTTCCCGGGGTGCCTTCTTCTCGGGGCTGGCGGGGCCATCGCTGCTGGCGGTTCCGGTCGCTTGCCGCGCGAGGGTGAGCGCGTCGGTGAGGGCTTGCACTCTGTCATCTGCGCTGCGCTGTACGAGTGCGAGCTGCTCAGCGTGGGCAGTCTGCAAGCGTTCACGTTCGGATCGTTGCTCGACGCGGACACGATCAAGTTCGGCGGTAAGGGTGGACACTGTGGCGCGCTCGGTGTCTGCGGCTCGTTCTGCCGACTCGGCGCGTGCCTGAGCTGTAGCGAGTTCGACGCGTAGCGCCGCAGCGTCTGCCGTGGCCGCGCGGACTTCCTCGCGCGCAGTGTCGATCTGGCTGCGCAGGGGAGGTTGTCCCGAGTCTCGTAGAAGTTGAGGTGGCGGTCCCCTGCTCGAAACCTGCCGTGTGGTAGGTATCGGGCGTTCCGCCAAGAACTCCTACAGCAAGGGGACCACCATGAAGAAGAGTAACCAGATTCAGTCCGTCGATGTGAGTGCATCCGCGGTTCCCGAACGGGTCAGTGTGGCGATGAGCGAGATCGCCGGAAACATGAGCGAGGGCCTGCTGGCGTTGGCTGTCGGCGCGGGCCTGCAGGTGATGGCGGCGTTGATGGAGGCTGACGTCACCGCGCTGGCTGGCCCGAAGGGTCGCCACGATCAGGCCAGGACCGCGGTGCGGCACGGTCGTGAACGCGGCTCGGTGACCTTGGGTGGGCGACGGGTGCCGGTGACCCGGCCCCGGGTGCGCGCCGCCGACGGGACGGGCGAGTTGGCGGTCGCGTCCTATGAGCTGTTCAGTTCCACGGAGATCCTGGGCCGGCTGGCGATGGAGAAGATGCTGGCCGGGCTGTCCACTCGTCGTTACCCGGTCGGGCTGGAGCCGGTCGGCGTCCAGATCACGGAAAAGGCCACGGCGACAAGCAAATCAGCGGTATCGCGGCGGTTCGTGGCGATGACCGAGACCGCGCTGGCTGAGCTGCTGTCGCGTGATCTGTCCGGGCTGGATCTGGTGGCGTTGATGATCGACGGGGTGCACTTCGCCGAATCGTGTTGCGTCGTGGCGCTGGGGATCGACATCGAGGGCACCAAGCACCCGCTGGCGCTGGTGGAGGGCTCGACGGAGAACGCCACCCTGGTCACCGAGCTGCTGGTGGATTTGCGGGAACGGGGTCTGGACGTCACCCGTCCGGTGCTGGTGGGCCTGGACGGGTCCAAGGCGCTGCGCAAAGCGGTGCTCGACGTGCTCGATCACCCGGTCATTCAGCGCTGTCAGCTGCACAAGGTTCGGAACGTGAAAGATCATCTGCCCCAACGCCTTCGAACCACTGTAGGCCGCAGGATGACTGATGCCTACCATGCCGGATCGGCGCTTGAGGCCGAAGCCGCCCTGCTGGCCCTGGCCAAGGAACTCGACCGCACCCACCCCAGCGCGGCGGCGAGTCTGCGCGAGGGCCTCGATGAGACGCTCACAGTCTTGCGTTTGGGGGTACCGCCCACGCTGGCCCGCACGCTGCGCTCGACCAACTGCATCGAGTCGATGATCTCGGTCTGCCGCGAACATGCCGGCAACGTCAAGCGCTGGCGCGACGGGCAGATGGCGCTGCGCTGGTGCGCCGCCGGGATGGTCGAGGCCGGCAAGCAATTCCGCCGGGTGAACGGCCACCTGCACCTGCCGGCACTGCGAGCAGCCCTCGAACGCGAGGTTGCCGAACATGTCGTACCCGTCGTGCACAATGATCAGGTGAGCGCAGCCTGATGCTCACCGGACCGCCACCGAAGTTCCACGGAACTTGGGACATCCTCTGCGCAGGGTGGACTGCTTTTCCTCGGAATCCGTTCGAGCTTGGTCGAGTTGGCCGCGCAACTGCGCCGCGGTCTGCCGTTCACGCTCGGCCGATTCATTCGCCGCGGCCAGTGCTGCTTGGGCTGCGCTGGCCTCGATTTGTGCGGCTTTGGCTGCCTCGCGGGCGGTCTCGACGTGGCGGTCCCGTTCTGCGAGTTGCTCGCCGAACCGAGCGCGAGCATCGGCAAGGCTGGCTTCTGCCGCTGCGACAGCTGAGTCGGTCTGCGAGCGCAGTTCGGCCATTTCAGCCTCGGTAGCGTTGCGGAGTCGCTCAACCTCGGTGAGAGCGTCTTCGGCGAGCGCGTCGGCTTCCTCGCGTTCCTGGTGTGCCTGCGCTGCTCGCTCGTCGGCGGCCCGCGCGGTGCGCTCGGCAGTGGTGGCACGGCGCTCGGCTTCGGTGACTTTGGCAAGGGCGTCACGGTGGGCGTCCTCGACCTCGGCCCCGGCGGCTTCGACATCGCCGGCCGCGCGAATCCCGACCAGCACGTCATCGAGATATTGGCGGATCTCAGACACCCTCTGAGGGAACTCGGCAAGACGTTGTTCAAGGGTCGCCCGCGCCATCGAGACCGGTGCATCGGCTTGCTCGGTTTCAGTGTGTCGCGCTTCGCCCGAAGGGGCCTGCGTGCGGCGTGCCTTCCATGCGTTCGCGCGGTTGTGAACCGGCCCGCCACTGTCGTCGGCCCGCTCGCAGTAGCGAGAAGGACGGCCAGTGGCCGGGTCTGGGCGGCGAGGACGAGAGCAACCGGGGTAGTGACAGCGGTCAACGGCCGTCGCCGCGGCTGCGTTCGCATCAGTCATACCGCCATCTTATCACTTTCGTCACCGAATAGCACATAACGAAAGACGAAACGGAACGTAACGAAACGAAACATGGGCAGCCAGCGATTCGCACCTTTGAGCCAGGTACCAGGAACCAGGAACTACGGGGGGGCAACGTGGAAGTAGCGGTGGTGGCCTGGCTTCAACGCAGAAGACTCGCCGCCGCAGGTTTACGTGCAGGAATGAGATTCGGTGTCGTTTGATCGCGAAGTTTAGGGGTACTGAACTGTTCGTGAGAATGTGAGTATTCGTGATCGAATGTGTGTTTTAGTGAGTGTGTGAAGTTGGCTGAGTGGGCGCGTGCGAGTGGTGTGCATCCGCAGACGGCGTATCGGTGGTTTCGTGAGGGTCGGATGCCGGTGCCTGCTCGCCGGTTGGAGTCGGGGACGATCTGGGTCGATGCTCCGGCCAGCCGGGTGGCTGGCCGGACTGTGGTGTATGCGCGGGTGTCGTCGCATGATCAGCGGGCCGATCTGGACCGCCAGGTTGCACGGCTGACTGATTGGGCTACGTCGCACGGGTATGTGGTCGGTGAGGTCGTGACCGAGGTCGGGTCCGGTCTGAACGGCAAGCGGCCCAAGTTGCGTAGGATCCTGTCAGACCCGTCTGCTTCAGTGGTGGTCGTGGAACACCGTGATCGGCTCGCGCGCTTCGGGGTTGAGTATCTCGAAGCCGCGTTGTCTGCGCAGGGCCGCACGATCATCGTCGCCGACCAAGGCGAGACCGTCGATGATTTGGTGCGCGACATGATTGAGGTGCTGACCTCAATGTGCGCGCGCCTGTACGGACGCCGGGGGGCGCGCAACCGTGCGATGCGGGCGGTGACGGCCACCAAACAGACTGAGCCTGTCGGGGTGGTTGGTGGTGGCTAAGTTCGAGATACCCGAGGGTTGGACCGCGCAGGCCTACCGGTACGCACTGGATCCGACACCGACACAGTTGCGGGCGTTGGCTTCTCATGCTGGTGCTGCGCGGTTTGCCCACAATCACATGTTGGCGTTGGTGAAGGCAGTGATGGATCAGCGGGTCGCCGAACGCAGCTACGGCGTCCCTGAGGATCGGTTGACCTCGGTGTTGGGGTGGTCGTTGCCGGCGTTGCGCAAGGTGTGGAATCAGCGCAAACCGTCGTGCGCGCCATGGTGGGCCGAGAACTCCAAGGAGGCCTACAACACCGGCCTGGATGGGTTGGCCCACGGTCTGGACGCGTGGTCGAAGTCCCGAAAAGGTGAGCGGGCCGGCCGCGCAGCCGGTTTTCCGCGGTTCAAAACGGCCCGCGCCCCGCGCTCGGTGCGGTTCACCACCGGTGTCATCCGGTGCGAGGCCGATCGTCGCCACATCACGTTGCCGCGACTCGGCGCGGTCCGCAGCCATGAATCGACGCGCAAACTGGCCCGCCGGATAGAGGCCGGGACGGCGCGGATCTTGTCGGCCACCGTGCGCCAAGACAGTGCCGGACGCTGGTACTGCGCTCTGCAGGTCATCGTCGCGGTCAAGGCCCGGCCCGCGCACGCGCGGCGGTCAATCCATCCGATTGTGGGTGTCGATGTCGGGGTGAAAGCCGACAGCCTGCTCGTCGTGGCGACCCCCGGGGGGACCGAGATCGATCGCGTTGCTGCGCCGAAGTCGCTGACCGCTGCGCAGGGCCGGTTGCGGGCGCTGCAGCGCCGCGCCGCCCGCCAGCACGGCCCCTACGATCCGGCGACCAAGACCAAGCAGGTGCCGTCGAAGCGGTGGCGGCGCACCCAGGCCCGGATCGGCCGCACACACGTCCACGCCGCGGCCGTGCGTCGCGATGTCCTGCACAAGGCCACCACTGCACTGGCTCAGCAGCACCAGGTGGTGGTGGTCGAAACTCTGAACGCCGCGGGCATGCGCGCCAAGGGCGGGGCTCGCAAGCGCGGGCTCAACCGCGCCTTGGCTGATGCCGCCCTGGCCGAGATCCGGCGCATGCTCGGATACAAGACACGTTGGTACGGCAGCCATCTAGTGGAGGCCGATCGGTTCTACCCGTCATCGAAGACGTGCACGGCCTGTGGGAGGCGAAAGTCAAACCTCACCCTGGCCGATCGAGTCTTCGAATGTGACGACTGCGGTATGCGGATCGATCGCGATCTGGGTGCCGCGACCAACCTCGCCCGACTCGGCGTACCCACACATCAGGGTGAACAGAGTCCCGCCGGGAGTGGCCCGGTGGCAGGACGTGGAGCCACGCGTGAGACCGAACCCGCACCAGCGGGCGACGCAGCGGGCGATGAAACGTCAACCCCGCACCACCACCCGGTGGACCAGACGGGGACCGCCTCACCGCAAGGCGAGGCTGCCTAATGAACGAGCACACTCACATTCGCTCAACAAAAGGCAACGGCAGGAACTGCCGGGCTCTGTACTTAAAGCGCTACTCAATGCGAGGGACGTGCCGCGGTGGCCGCGGTCCGTGCTCGGGTGGCATCGCGGCGCAGCGCCTGGGTTAATGCGTCGTTGTCGGTCAGATCGGCTGCGGTGGTCAACGTCCGCGCTATGCGGGCAAGCAGCGCCGGGGGAGCGGCGATGGGACCTTGGGTGTGCTCGGCTTGAATCATGCCTGCGATGGACAGCAGTTGCGCCGTCTCGCGTTGGCGCGCGGCTCGTTCTGCGGCGGTGGTTGCCGTCGTGCTCTGGTAGAACAGCAACGTCTCGGCCAGGCCGCTGATCAAGCGTCCGAACACCGACACGCTGATGTGCACCGTCCGGGCAAGGGCGAAGAGATTCTCGCCCGGTTCCTCATCGGTGAATGAGGCGACGATTTCGTCGGCGAGAGCATCGAGGGCGGCGTGATCGAGTAGAGGCTGTGCGGACCGTTCGCTGATACCTAGCTGGCTGGCCACGGTGGCGTGGCGCTCAGCAAGGAGCGTGCAGGCCGCCTCGTGGGAGAGCACCATGCCACGATCACTGATGCGGGCAATCAGGACCGCCGCGCGTTCATCTAGCCAAGCCTGTTTGTCCGGCAACGCGTTCCGCCTTTCAGATTTCCCAGGGGTCCTCCCCACGGCTAAAGCCGGGGGGATTCCAAGCACGGTTCATACTGCGGGTACAGCAGTGGTCTCCGAGAACATCCACGCACTGTCGGTCGGGCATTCCACGTGCGTGACCTTGCCTGCGAGGTCGAGAGTGGCTGGGCATTTGAAGTCGTGAAAATAGGTGGACGTCCCGCCGGGAGAGTCGACCGTCGCGGTGAACTGACATGTGACGAGCGCTCCGCCAGCGGCGGGGTCTAGGCAGGAGACTCTGCTGATCTGGATGTCGCTTCTAGTATTCGCCGACATCCACTCAGCGAACTGGGCCGGCAGCGACGGGCTAGGAGGCGATGTCGTGGTCGTGATCCTCTGAACAGCGACTACGCCGCCGAGCGCCACCACAAACACGGCGAGGGCAAGAATGGCCCACTTCGCCGGTGCACCGAGTCGCTGCGCCCGAGGCCATGGGCTCGGGCGTTCAAGTCTCATGTTTGACGAATCTCCTTGCTCTGCAACCAGGTCGGAATAGCCGAAGCGCAACCGCCCCTGCTGCTGTGGCAACCTCTCCGATGCAGATTCACACCGCCCACTGTCGAAGCCGGATCCAGTCATGCACGAATTCCGTTCTCTCCGTATTCTATTGCGGGCTGAGCGGGGTCGTCGCCCGAACACGGAACCTGAGGCATCGGAGGCATCGGCGCCGCGCCTTGTGTCTTCTCGGTCTCCCTGTCTTCGTCCGCCTGGCGCGCCATCGCTTTACGCAGCTTTTCGCGGTATTGCGAGGCTGCGGCTATTGCGGTCAAACGTGGCTCCACGGATGGCCGCTGGTTGAGAGCAACACAGATGGCGGCGAGCTGCGCGTCGAGCACGCCCTCTACATCGGGGACGAGCGTGTTTCTGTTGGTGGAGGTCGTGCTCATCTCAAACTCGATTCGGTCCTCATTGTTCTTGTCCTCACTCACCTATCGCTCTCTTCCTCTTGGTACGTTTCGCGGACTATGGCTTGCCGACGAGGGTGCGCAGTCGCTCGACTTCATCCGCCAGCTCCAGGTGCAACGCATCCCCGCCGCCCCACTCGTAGGTGTACCGAGCCCGCACAACCATGTCGATGTCCTCGCGCCGCTGGCCCGCCTCAAGTGCACGCTCGACCGTCGCCCTAACGTCGGGGTCTTTCACGAGTTTCCCGCCTTTCTCGTCTCCGGCTCGCTGCTCATCGTGCGTAGCGACGTATTGGGCGATGGCCTCGCGCATGAGATCGCTGGCGCTTCGGTTCTCGCGGTCGGCTAGCTGGTCGACACGCTCGCTAAGCGCACGGGGCAGCCGAACTTGCCGGCGTGGCGAGACTGCTCCCGGTTCGGAGGCGGGGTCAACGCTGGGCCGACCACCGGCCCGGCGGATCAGTTCACGGCTTGATCGCGTTGCCTCAGTGCCCGTTTCGCCGCGCTCGGGATGAATGCCGCGGTCGGCACTTTCGGCCCAATCCGCAAGCTTGTTGTATCGGTCCTCCTGGTCGATGTTCATCGGTCGCCCTCCTTTTGATCGAGTCGGTCGAGGAACTTCACGCGAACAGCCATGACATGGAAGATCCTCACGGTTGACGGCGGGATGACCTCTGCCATGACTTCAATCAGCGGACTCTCGGTGAACTCGATGGCCATACCCAGTAGTGTACTACACAACCGTGTAGTTGTGTAGTACATATCTCGGGTCTCGGGTTCGTTTCCTTCACCCACCCCCAGTTAACGCCGCTGCGTTGAGGTCTATGCCCTGGACGCTGTGCCACCCGCCAACCACAGCCGGTCAACTTGGCTGGCACCGGGTAGGGGAGTGAGAACTCGCTAAAACCATTGGCGCGGTGCCATATTGACGCCACCGAGGTCTGACATCGCGTGCTTGGCGGGCGTCGCGCAGCATGAGTAGTCCCCATGTTGGAAAAGTTCGGCGGAGAGTCCCACCGCCACGGATCGTTGAGCGCTCCATCGTGCACTCAATGTGTGCACTGCAAACGCTTGGTGCATTGCATCTAGTGTGTGCTTTCATGGTTGGTGTGGAGAACACAGACAAGCGGCGGACGACAATGATCGACCAAGCGCGGGATGTTTTGGCCGAAGCTAAGTATCGCGAAGAGCTCGCACGGACTGCGGCGGGTTGCATCGCTGGCGCCCTGGCGTGGGGCCTGCGCGAACAGGGCCTCACCGATAAAGCGATCGGTGAAACTCTCGGCGTTTCGCGTAATCGGGTGGGCGATCTCGTCGACGCGGGCATGTACCCGACGATTTGCTCGGACATGCGGCTAGGTGATGACCGTCAGCGTGAATACGTCACCGCTGAGGTAGAAGCTGTTTACGGCCCGCTGGCACGGCCAGCGAGTGGGTGGACCCACACGAAAACTGCTGCGAGCGGCACGGTTGCCAAGACTAACGGCATCCCCCTACCAGCGACTGTCCGTGACCCGGAGCACCTCAGCCTGTCCGGCGCCCAGTTCGACAACCTCGACACCGGTGAGCGAATCCTCGTCTACACGTTGGACCGCCACTACGGCCAACCGCTACTTGATGCGAACTTGCGCCGGGTGGGGGCAGACCACCGCGGTGAATATCGCATCGACCTGTGGTCGTCACCCGGCGGGGTACACCCGTACCCGCTGGAAATACTGAACATCCAGGCCGCAGATCTACGTTTCGGCAAGAATTGGGATTCGCCCAAAGAACGGCGCACCGACGAGCAGGCCTACTTGAACGCCATTCGAGCAGTGCGCCGGCACTACGGGATTTGGCCCCGTCCAGGGCTTACCGAGCACGCTGAGGACCTGGCCACGTAACCCGACCCCGCGACCGCGTCCTACCGACACCGCCAGCCCCCGTCGTAGAACCTGAGCGTGAGCGTTCCGGGGGTTGGCGTCGAGCCTGTTGCGGTAGCCGGTGGATCGGCGGCGGCTGTCTGTTCTCAACAGACCTGGCGGCCTGATGCAGGTACGCCAGCTCGCCTGAGGCGCATACCTGGGTCGCCGTCTCATCTGAGATGGCGGATCGAGCCCGCGTGTCGGCGTTAGTCGCCCTGGATGGATTGGATGTAGGCTGGCCAGCTCTCGGTGATTGTTTGAGTAAGCCCGAGTCGGGTTGTGTTGCGGTCGGCTTCTGTGAGCTGTTCTCGGCTCTCGGGGTAATGGATGACCATGCCTTGGCGGGAGGCGTCGCAGACAATGCAGTACGAGCGATGATCAAGTCCTAAGTAGAGCCCGGGTAGCACTTCGGTGATGTCGTAGAGAGCCTGGTCAAAGTCGATTCCATCCGAGGACCACGTGCGTCCAAAGTGGTCGAGCCAGCGAGTCAGCTCGGCGAGGAATACAACGCGGTATTGGCTGTGGCTCGCGAAGTAGCGCGCGAGGTCCAAGACCTGGCGTGTCGGCGTCCTGAGCAGTTGGACTTGCAAAGCGTCTGGGGCGATAGCGATAGCCGATGGAGCTCCGCTCAGTGCATCGCCCGACCAGGCTAAGCCTGCGACCAGCCAGAAGGAGGGTCGTAGCACTGACGAAGACAGGGTCACCACGTACGCGATCATGACACTACCCACCGACAGCGCAACCGAGACGGCTGCTGCCCATGCCGAAGGCCGGCCCTGCCAACTCGAATCGAGACACCCGCCTCATTTCCGCGACCGCCAGGTTCATTGCGAAAGCCGCCAGATGCAACCGAGTCCGGACAATTATTGTTGTTGCCGCGCGAATTCGGGTGTCGGACATGGGGCTATCTGACAGGTTGACATAATCTAAGTTATCGGCCAAATATCAGGCTAGTCACAGGCCAGAAACCTGGCTATACTCGACGCATGAGGAATGTACCGCTGAGTGAAGCCAAAGACAAGCTGTCGGCGCTCGTAGAGGAAGCCGACACGACGCACGAGATCATCCAGATCACGCGTCACGGACGGGTCGCGGCCGTGATCATGTCTGCCGACGACCTGGAGTCACTGAATGAAACCTTGCACGCGCTGCGCACACCTGGACTGGTCGAGGAACTTCGACAAGCCGATGCCGACTATGCGGCCGGCAACGCCGTGTCAGGTGCGGACCTGCGGCAACGGTACGGGTTGCGGTGAGCGAACCACAGCCATGGTTGGTTCAGCTGTCGCCGGGCGCGATGCGCGCGTTAGACCGCCTGCCACACAAGGTGTCCGCAGCGATGGCCGAGTTCATCACCGCCACGTTGCCCACAGATCCGTACCTCATGTCCAAGCCCTTGCGGTTCGAACTGGAAGGCTGGCGTGTAGCGCGGCGAGGAAGCTACCGGGTGACGTTTCGTCTACTCCCCGACGACCACACGCTTTACGTCGGCCGGATCGAGCATCGCGCACACGCCTACCGCACGCACTGAAACTGGGCCAAAACGTCACAGTGACGCAACGTCCGCGGGGGCGGCGCGAGCTGTCGGCATGGCGGACATGCATGCCCGGTCGCCCATCTGCCCGGGGGCCTTCTCGCTACGCCTGGGGACAGCATGGCTTTCTCATTTGATCTGATGCAGATTTGTCGTTTACCGAGGTCTCGGGCTCGGTTGTCGGCAACGACCACTCCGAGTGGAGGACACACTACAACGTAGTCGCACAATTGTGGCGCACAAATGTGTTTAGCTCTATACTTGGCCCATGAAGAATTATTTGAGCAGCACGCAAGTAGCTGATGAGCTGGGGATTAGCAGGGATGCACTCAACTCGGAGATCAGGGCGGGCCGTTTTGTTGCCCCGGATGCTGTCGTCGGTGGACGCTTTCAGGGATGGAGTCGCGAGACAGTGGAGCAGATCCGCCGAGATCGCGAGGGTGGGAATGTCATTCGGTGTGACGTCGCTGGTGTGCGATACCTGATCGCTGAGGTGCGAGAGGCGGCCGAAACGGTTCGGGCGTATGGCTTTTCACCTGAAAATGCCGTCAGTGACGTCTATGTGCAGATTCCGAGAACCTTGCTGATCCTCGTCGCGCGGATGGAGTCCGAGATGCGGCGGCTGATTGTCCTAGATCACACCTATGCACGCATCATCGCCGGTAGTGATGACCCTCGGCATAACGAAGAGACGCCCGTCGAGTTCGAGGTGGACCCGGTCCACAGCCTCGTATTCCCGCTAGAGACCGACCCGCGGATGCGCTCATACCGGCTGCGCAACGCTGCCGAGCAGTTGGGAGCCGTGGTGACACGGATGCCCGAAGTCCTCAAGAGCGCGGAAGCCCGCGCCGTGATGCGGGCGCTGGGCGCGGAGCGCGACAAAATCACCGACTACGCCGACGAACTGGAGCAGGCCCTCGACGGCTCCACCGCATAGCGCCAGATTAGGCAGTCGATGAGGTATCTTGGCAGGCAACGCCATTGCGCGAAGGCGGACTCCCCCGGTCGCGTCGCAGTTCCGCCCACATCGGAATTGCCACCGAACCGAACTACTTTCCGGGGACCAGACTCACCGGGTCACGCGCTCCCGACAAAGATCGTGCGTCGGTTGATGTGGGCAGCTACGCACACGTGTCTTTGAAGGGATTCGTGATTTCATGGCGTCATCGAATGCACGCAAACGCGCAGCGCGCGACCATCAACGACGGTTCCCGGGTACGCCGTATCCGGTGGCTCTGCGTGCCGTCACTCACGCTGACAGCGCCCTCCAGGTCGTGATCGGCAAGGCCGCTGGTCGTCCTTGCTGGGTTGGTATCGAGGAGATGGCTGCCGGGGGGGACGGTCCGCACGTGGCGGTGATCGGTGCGTCGCGGTTCGGTCGTTGCAGGGCAGTCGAGCTGATGGTCGAGTCGCTGGCCGCACGGCCTCCTCGGCGTGGGGTTGAGGTGCTGACCACACAGGGGGAAGTTGGACAGGTCAACCACCTGATCGAAGAGCGAGCGCGTACGTTATTGCAGGCTGGGGCAAGGGATTTCGCTGAATTGCACAGACCGCGCGCCGGTGAGCAGCGCGACCTGGGCGAGAACGTCCCTGCGGTAGTGGTGGTTGTCGACATTGACGATCACCTGATTGACGGCTTCCCGCCAGTTCTAACGCGCGAAGGCTATGTGGCACGAGCGGAGTCCGAGGAGACGGTCTCCATGTTGAATCGTTTGCTGCGGCAAGGGCGGAGCTTGGATCTGCACGCTGTCCTCAACGTGCGACAAATGGAGGGACCGTGGCTTTCGGCCTTGTCAGGGCAGATCTCCAGCATCTTGGAAGTGAACGCTGACAGCATGACTGCGACCTGGCGAACGCACGATGGCTCTCCTGTCGATGTGGTGTTGCCGGCGAAGGTGGCCAGCGGAAAGGGGTCGTGATGTCCATGCCGTCTCCGGGAATGTCGGATGCCTCCCAGCAGGTCGGTGCGCAGTATGCAGCTGTGCTGTCACATCGCGTGGGCTGGAGTCGCATCCGGTGTATCTTCCCGAAGGTGGGAACCGCTAACTAGGGGTGGTCTTCGTAGTGCAGCAGCACGACAGCGGTCGGGGTTTCCACGACGTGAAACTGAGGGCTGGCGGTTGGTAGTTCCTGGGCGCAGCGCTCGGCTTCTGTCCAGGTGCTCACGCATGCGGGGCAGTCGTGGTGGGCAAGGTGGGCCAGGCTGACCAACCACGCGGTGGCGGGTTCGGGGTCGAGCATAGTGTCGAAGTGGACTGTAAGCAGCGGTAGTTGGCTGACGCTGTATGGGTGGTGGTAGAGCGAGGCCTGCGCGGCGGCCACCACAGGGTCAGCTTCGGCGCGAAAGCCGGGAATGTAGAGCGGACGCCCGTCGGTGAGGTGGTCGAATCGGGAGCTGGCGTAGCGACCTAGCTCGGCGGCGATGACCAGCGGCGGCAGGGTGCGGGTGCTCATAGCTCCAGCCCGCCCTGGGAGCTGTGGTGGCGGCTGTGGCGGGGGCGGTGACGCTCCCACCAGGCCTGCTGCTCGGCGGTGAGACCGTCCTCGCTTGCAGCAGCGGGGCGCTCGGCGGCCTGCTGGGGTGTGGTGGTCTCCTGGGATGCCTGGCTGGGCAGCAGGGCGGCCAAGCGGGGGTCTTCGTGCCATCGGTCCCCGTAGACGGAGTGTCCGACCCAGAGCGCGATAGCAGGGACCGCGGGCCCGGCTAGTTGCAGTGGCGGTGTGTGGTCGTCGGCGAAGGACATGGTGACTGCCCGGCGGTGGGGATCGGGGTAGAACTCAGCCATTTCGCTGTACCAGAACGATGTCCACCCGCCTTGGGGGCGGCTGCACATCAGCCGCTGGTTGGTGGTCAAGACAGCGGCGTCGCGGTAGTTGGTCCATTGGGGTTGACTGCTGCGGTCCGCGTCACGTCGTCGTCGGCTGTTGACGACACCTTGGCCGGCCATGGCGGCGGCCATCAGGACCGGGTTGACCATGAACGGTGCTTGGGCGCGTTCATAGTTGCCGTCGCCGGCGGCGAGACGGCTGTAGGTGGCGGGGCTGCTCAGTCGGGCGACCTCGTTGGAGTTCAGGAATGGGCCGTGTACAGCCACGGTCGGCGGTTCCTTGCCTGACCGTAGGGCGGCGGCGGTTCCGACCGCGTAGCTCCACCATGGATCTGCTGAGGGCGGCGTTGGGGCGCTCACAATGTCCTCCCATCGTCACTGCGCTCTTGGTGGTCCTCACGCTGGGCGTCTCGGTACTCGCTGGCGCGGGCCTGTTCAGCGAGCCCTTGCGCGAACCGGTATTGGTCGGCGGTGGCGAGCCCGGATTCTCCGATCAGGAATGGGGTGGGGTTCAGGTGCAGTGACCAGCCTGGTTGGCGGCCGGCGGCCAACAATCGCTGCTGTGCTTCGGCGGCCTTTGCCTTGGCTGCTTCGGACTGGGCCTCCAGTTGCAGCAGTGTGGTCAGGGTGGTGTGTTCTTCGCGTTTGGCGGCCAGCTCGTCGCCGCGGTCGAATGGTTCGACCTCGGTGTTGGTGAGATCGGTGAGTGCGTGGGTGAGGTGGTCGTGCTGGAGCTGGAGTCGATCGCGATGGGCGGGAAGGTCTTTGTAAAGGTTTTCCACTCGGGTCAGCAGGCCGCGCGCTTTGGCGCTGCTGGCCCCGTTGGTCTCCCCTACCTTGGGTGCGCTGTCGTGCAGGTCTTGGATGGTGAACGCGATTTCTGCCGAGGGGCCTTCGAGGGTGATCCAGAGCCGATCGCCCACGTGGTCGCGGCGGGCGTGTAGAGCCATGCCGTTGATCGCGGTGTTCAGGGGCTGGCTATCCCAGGATGCCGAGTTGTTCAACGAGCCGTACACGCGGCGGCAGACTTCGGCGAAGGGGGCGGCGCAGTCTTTGCGTTCTGGGTAGCGACGTCCTTCGACCACGATGTCGACGGGGGCGTCGGCGGGCCGGGACGCCATGGCGTCCACGGTGGGTGTGAGGGCGTCAAGTTGGGAGGTGGTGATGTCCAGTTGGCGCTGGCGCTGTCGGATATCGCGGTCGCGGGCCGCCATGCCGTCGTGGTAGGCCCGTTCGAGAGCGGCGAGGTGTTCGATGTCGTCTTGGAGCTGGACCTGGCGGACGTAGCGGGGGTCTCCGGTGGCCAGCGCCTTGGTTTCGGCGGCCGCGACAGTCATTTCGTTGCCACCGATGTCATCGACTTCATCGACGCTGATGTCGGCACGTTTGACCTGCGCGATGAACAGTGATTTGGCTTCAATTTTCTGCCACATCACCACGTCATAGGAGCCTTCTACGACGTAGTTGAAGATGCTGACGGTCTCGTTTTGGTTTCCTTGCCGGATGATGCGGCCTTCGCGCTGTTCGAGATCGGCCGGCCGCCATGGAACATCGACGTGATGCAGTGCGACAGCGCGGGTTTGGACGTTGGTTCCGGTGCCCATTTTCTCGGTGGAGCCGATGAGCACCGAGACCTGGCCGCGGTTGCAGTCATCGAACAAGCGCAGCTTGTCTTCGGCTTTTTCGGCGTCGTGGATGAAGCGGATCTTCTCGGCGGGCATCCCCCGGGCGATCAGGTCGTCGCGGATAGCGCCGTACATGTTGAAGTCGTTCTTTTTCTTGCTGCCTTTGCTGGGGGTGCCGCGGTCGCAGAAGACGATTTGCAGCCCGCCGGGTGTGGGCATGTCGTGACCGTATTGGGGGTCTTTGTAGATCGTGTCGGCGTACTGCTGGTGCACGGCCATGATGTTCTCAGCGACTGCGGCGGTCCGAGAGTGGGTTGGTTCGGGCAGGTGGACCATGCGCGGGTCGAGACTGGCTTCGCGGCCATCGTTGGAGATTTTCAGGATGTTGTCGCGGGCAAGGTTTTTCGGATCGAGAGTGCCGGCTCGGTAGCCGAGGTCGGTGATGAAGTCCCGAAGGGTTTGGTCGGCGGGGATGCTGACGATGGTGCGCTTGCCGTCGTTGCTGAGTTCGGGCAGTTTCAAGCCGATTTGGTCGCGGGTGATGACATCGGTGAAGACCGACGAGATACGCAGCAGCTCTTGGAGGTTGCAGAATTTTCCGACTCGGGTGACTGGCTTGAGCTGTGTGCCGGTCGCGTTGACTTCGACGGTGTTGACGGTGGCGGTGAACGTCGTTGCCCAGTCGTTGATGTGCAGCACTCCGGCGTCTTCGAGCAGGTCGGGGCGTAGGTAGCGTTGCATGACGTATAGCTCGCCGAGGGAGTTTGCGATCGGGGTTCCGGTAGCGAAGGTGGCGACTCGCTCGTCGGCGGGGGTGGGTGTGCGGCCGGCGGCGATGGCGTCCTCGCGTCGGCGGTTGCGTAGGAGTTCCATTTTCATGGCCAGGTCGTCGGCGCGGTCGGAGCCGTCCGGGCAGGCGAGTTCCTTGACGGGGCTCAGGCGGGTCCGGTTTTTGTACATGTGGGCTTCGTCAATCATCAGGTAGTCACACCCGGTGTGTTCGAACAGAAGTCCGGTGTCTTTGCCTTCTTGGTCGGTGAGTTTCTCGAGCTTGGATTCGTAGCGTTGCAGTGCCGCCTCGAGCCGTTTGACGGTGGCGGCGGTGGCGTTATCTCCGGTGATGTTCTCCAGTGATTCGCGCAGCATCTTGGATTCTCGGGCGATGTAGTCGCGCTGGGCGTCGTGGCCGACGGGGATACCCATGAACAACGACTCGGGGGCGATCACCATATCCCAGTCCGAGGTGGCTGATTGGGCCACGAATCGGCGCCGGCCTACTGCATCGGTTCCGGGTGTGCCGAGCAGGATTTCCGCGCCGGGGTACCACCACTTGGCTTCCTTACCAACTTGTTCGATGATGTGGTTGGGGACCACGATCCAGGGTTGGCGGGCCAGTCCGAGGCGGCGCAGTTCCATGGCTGCCATGAACATGGTTCCCGATTTCCCTGCTCCCACAACGTGATCGAGAAGAACGTTGGGCTCTGCGATGATGCGGGCTACCGCGTCGCGTTGATGGGTGTGTGGGGTGAACCGGTGTGACAGACCGGGCAGCGTTAATGCTGCTCCGCTGTACTTGGGTGCGCGCAGGCTGTTGAAGCGCTCGTTGTAGGTGGCAACTAGTTCGGTGCGGCGGGTGTCATCGGCGAATACCCAGTTCTGGAACGCATCGCTGATCTTGGTGGCTTTGGCTTGCGCGGCGACGGTGGCGTTGCGGTTGACACCGGTCCGGCCGGTGGTTTCGGTCTCCTCTTTTGTGTATCGGATGGCGATTTCTTGGTTATTGCAGACCATTTCGAGCAAGGAGATGGCATCGCGTTTAGGGAACCGGGTACCCCAGGTCTCGGTCATGGCGGCAGTGTTTCGGCTTTGGCATTCGATCGACCAGACTCCCTGTACGTGGTCGGCCTTGACGTCCACTGGTGTCGCGTCAGCGGCTTTGAAGGTCTCGCTGGCGAACTGGGCGATGTACTTGGCGTCGATCCAGGGTGATCCGGGGCGAGCGCTGATTTGGCTGGCTTCGCGGTCGACTGGCTGGACTTCGCGCAGCGCAGCGACGTACTCGTGGAAGCGCGGGTCGTGTTCGGCGGCTGCCTGTGCTTGTCGTAGCTGCTGGCGGACGTTGCCGGATAGTGCCTGCGTTGCGGGGATGAGAATGTCGGGGTCGCGCAGGGAGGGAAAGACCAGACCACGCATCTTTTCTCGCGCGGCAGCAGGGTCGATGTTCAGCAGGGCGGCGATGTGCAGGATGTCCACGCCACCGTTTTGATCCAGGCTGATAGCGAGGGCCTCTTCGGCGGTCTCAGCGCGGTCTCGGACCTGCGGTGGGCTCAGCAGGTCTACCGAGAAGATCGGTGCCTTGCGTGTCTGTCCGGTGAGTTCGTCGTAGCCCTCTAACGCCAGAACTGTGGTCCAACCGGGGTCGTTGCGCAGCGCGGTGACGATGTGCGGGCGCATCTTGTACTGGCTGGGTGTTTCCCATGCCTGCTCGTCCCACGTTTCGAGGAGCTCGGCGGGCACAGTGTGCTGCTCGGGGTTTTTCTGCCGCCACCGTTCGATGGATTTCGCTAGCGTCTTGTCGTGGCGGTCCTGGGTGATGACTGACGGCTTGCTCCACTTGAAGCGTTGGATAGGTCCGTGTTTGGCGACGTAGGTGTCATAGAGCCGGTTGAGTTCACCGCGCAGTTGTTCACGGACATCGCTGGGCTGGCCCGCGCGTTGCGATGAGACGACCGCGTTGGCGACGTCACGCAGCTTGAGCAGGTGGATGGTCTCCTGCTTGCGGGTGTTGAAGACCTTCGCGGTCTTCCAGGTGTCCTCTGTCCAGGTCTGGAACTCATCGGATGCTTCATCGAATCGCAGGGTGTCGCGCGCCGGGAGCCTTGTGGTAGCGGCGGTGATGAGGCCGGGATCGAAACTGACGTCGTTGACCTCGGTCAACGTGGCGGCGGTGGCGGTGAGCCCTTGGCCGCGATCCAGTGCACCGTCGATGATGGCGCGCAGGCGGTGCCCGACTTGCAGGGCCAATGGACTGGATTCGTCGGCAGCCACGTTAAGGGTCTGATGGCCGTGGATTCCGTGGCCGAGGCTGGGCTGGCCGAGGATGTTGTCGGGGTGGCGGTGAAAGTAGGCGTTGATGTCGATTTCGGTGTCGGGGCCGTCATCGGCGGCCACGGTCAGCGGTGCAGTGTGTAGCCAGTCGTCAGCGCCGTCTTCGATAACTCGGTCGGCTTCGCGGCGGCGCAGCACGAGGATGTCGGTGACTACTTCGGTGCCCGCCACACGCCGGAAGGCGTTGGACGGCAAACGTATTGCTCCGAGGAGATCGGCGCGGGACAGGATTTCGCGGCGCGCTTTGGGATCGGCGTTGTCCATGGTGAAGCGGCTGGTGAGAACGATCTGGTAGCCGCCGGGGGCCGTGAGGTCCAGGGACTTGACGATGAAGTGGTTGTGGATGGACAGTCGGCGAGGGTTGTAGGCGGGGTCGCGTAGGGCGAAGTTTCCGAACGGGACGTTGCCGATTACCGCGGCAAAGGAGCCGTTGGGGACGTTGGTTGTTTCGTAGCCTTCGGCTCGGACTTGAGCTGAGGGGTAGAGGTGGGCGGCGATGGCGGCGCTGATGGGGTCTTTCTCTACGCCGACCATCTGCGCCGCCTCGGGCGCCAGGCCGATGAACGTTCCCGCGCCACACCCGGGCTCCAGGACCCGGCCGCCGGTAAATCCGGCGTGCTGCAACGCTTTCCACATCTGCTCAGCGATGGCGGGGTCCGTGTAGTGGGCATTGAGCGTACTTCTAGAGGCAGCCTGATATTGGTCGGTGCCCAGTGCCTCTTTGAGGTAGTCGCGCTGGGCCGCGTAGGTGTCGGTGCGGGTGTCGAAGACCTCGGGGATCGCGCCCCACCCCGACCAGCGGGCCAAGGTGTCTTGTTCGGCGGCGGTGGCGTGGCGCTGTTGGCCTTGGAGCGCGATAAGCGTGTCGATGGCGGCAAGGTTGGCGGTGAGCCGGGCCTTGGCGCCTGACGGGACCGCGATGGTGGTGCCGGGCCGGTAGTCGATGGCCGGCGGCAATGGCAATGCGCCCGTCTCGGGGTCACTGACGGTCGCGTCGCTGGCGGCGACGGTAGGGGTTGCGGGAGGCTGCGCCGTCGCGGCCGGGGCGGTGGCCAGTGAGGCAGCGGTGAGCGTAGTGGCGGTGGTGTCGTCGCCGATCGGTACGGTGCGTGCGGGCCGCTTGAGGGTCAGGGCATCGATAGCGGCTGAGTGCCCGTGGTCGGGTTGGGCGCTGTCCTGGTCGGGTGCTGCCGGTATGAGCGGCGGCAGTGGAGCGCCACCGGGGTCGATGATGCGCGGATCGGTCGGCAGGTCGAAGGAGTCCTCGGCGAACAGCGCAAGTTGCGGATCGTCCTCGGCCAGAGGTTGAGCTTTACGCCTGCGGGCTACTCGCCCGGATACCCCTCGGCTGTCATCGCTTCGGCGACCTCGACTCCCAGGTCGTGGGTCAGGCGCTGGCCCGGGGCGGTGGGAATCGCCCGGTTTTCTTCCAGCCGGGTTGCTAGCAGAAATGCCGCCTTGACCCGGAACATCGCGCTGCGGTCCGGCCACAGATGGTCTGCGAGTTCCTCGATCTGCTCGCTCGGCTCGGCCCGATAGATCAGATGCCGCCACCGTTGAGTCCAGGGAATATCGGCCGGTGTTGGCGGCGGGCTGTCGCGTCCCTCCGGTGGCTGCGGAATGAGGTCGTACAGGCTCTGGCGCACGATCGCTTCGCGTGCGTTCTGTAGAGCCGTCTCGTGCAGGCCGACTGTCGTCTCGTGGTCCGGCTGGCCGTTGTGCTGCTGGGTCCAGCTCTGCACCGCCTGCTCCCCCAGCTCCAGTGCCAGGGCCGCGGCCTGATCGTCCAGCCGCTGGGTCACCAGGCTCAGAAACAGCTCTGTCTGCTCCGGGGACCACCCCGGAGGTGTCCCGATCTGTTGGCGGTACACCTGTTCGACGGCTTGGCGCATCCACTCGGTCACTGTGACTGTGCTCCGATTCCTCGACGCTGAACAGACCCTGGTCCTCGGTGTCGGCCATAGTCGGCGCTCCCCTACTGCAATACCGCTAGTCATGGATTTCTCCCGTTCCTGCGGCATCACCCTGTTCGGGGTCGCCCATCTCCGACAACAGCAACGCATCAAGGCGTTCTCTGTCACCAAGTTCACTGATCGCGACGCTGACACGCTCCAGCGCCTCGTCTACATCCGAATGTAGCTGAGAAAGGCTCTGACTCTGGCGGGTCAGACGCACCTTCACAGCATTGAGTGTGTCCAGGGCACCGTTGAGCGGGACCAGTGCCGGGTTCGGCGCCACCTTGGGGCCTTTGCGCACCGGCGTGCCGCCGCGAAGAGCTGTGAGTGCAGATCCACGCTCCCACAGCAAGAATGTGTCGATCCGATCAAGGGTTTCTGCGCTCGGGCCAAAGCCCCGCTTACCTAGAGTCGCCAGCGTCGCGCGGGCCGGTCCCCCAATGGCGGCGAACTTGGATTTCGTCATGTTGAGTTCGCGTAGGCGCTGATCAATCCACCGGAGCAGGTGGTTATAGTCCCAGCCGGCCGGGTCCTCGAAACTCGTGTCGAAGACATCGTTGAGCGCTGCCGTCGCCGCGGCGACGTCCTCTTCCGGTGCGTCGGTAGGTGGGGCCGGCAGTTTGCCGTAGACGCCGTCCTCGCGCGGTACCGGTTCTCCGCCATGCAGAGCCCGCTCTGCTGATCCAGGCTCCCAGCTCAGCAGGTCATCGAGCTTGGATAGCGTCCGGTAGCTCGGCACCCGGTCGGCACCCTGAGTGATGGCCGTCAGCGTCGAGCGCGACAGGATTCCATACTCCGATGCGGCGAGCACCGACATTCCCTGCCGACGTAGGCGTGCTTTGACGTGGCGTGCGAGTAGGGCGACATCGGGGTCGCCGGGGTGGTCCTGGTCCACGACGGCCGTAATGATCGCCTCCCAGTCCCCTTGCGCAGTGGTCACTTAGTGGACGTGGTGGTGAGTGCCCGCGCCGCCACGTTGCCGCAGAGTTTACATGCACTGTTGGCATACATATAGCGCAACAGTGCACAATGGATGATCGTGGCGCGTCGGCGAGTTCTATCGATAGAACGGTAGAGCGATTAAAGGCGGATTCTCCCCTGGTTGGACGTTTCGGGCGCAGCTTCGCGGATCGCGGCGACAACCTGTTCGGGAGTCATGTGTTCGGCCAAGTGACGCACCGCATAGCGGATGACCGCGCTTGCCGAGGTGACCTTGGGCTTGCCGTATCGCCCGGCTTCAAGCGCACGACGTATGTACTTGTCCTCTTCCAGTTCCAGGTACGCCGTTGTCGGGTAAAGCTCGGAGCTGTTGCTAGCTGGCTGGCTCGGCGCAGCTTTGTCCGACTTGTCCCGTGCTGCTGGACGTTTCGCCTTGGCGCTCGGCGTCACGGCAGGCTCAGTCGACGGGGCCGACAGTGCCACTGACGAAGCGGGCGTTTCCGTCGCCGCCGGCACAGACGGCGACGTGGGCTCCCCCGCCCCTTCACTCGTGACAGGGATGCTCACCGGCGTAGCCCGGGGGCCGTGCATCGGCTTGGGCATCTCGTTGCCCACCGACTTGCGTTTGTCCCGCTGCGCCTTGAGGATGTCCATCCCGTTACTCATTCACGTACTCCTTCACGAATTCGCACACCAGTTTGTAGCGCTCAGCCAGGAGCCGGAACGGCTTAGCGGGCGGCTCTTCAGACGTGATAGCAATCCGCTTGGTTCGTTTGGGCAGGTCGGCGACCAACGGGATCGGCGGTGCGATCTGAACGGGAGTTCCAGCGGTGATCTGCTCAAGCTTCTTCAGCCCGACTGCGGCCGGGACTGCGCGGACCTTGGTCGGCAGCACCACAATCGGGTAGTCGACCATCTCGTCCACCAGCTGCTCCAACCCTCGAAGATCCAGGAGATCTAGGGTTGTAGGCGCCAGGACGACATCTGCCACAGCAAGGGCACCATGCGTGTGCTCACCGGCCCCCGGATGCGTGTCGACAACGACCCAATCGGTGTCCCACTCCGCCGCCCATTTCAGCAGGGCCTCTGACATCTGCTCGCGGCTGGGCGCTTCCTTGTCAAGGTGCGGGTGCCCTGGCACAAGCCGAGGCTTGCGGTACCCCTTGAGGGGTTTCGGGGTCCGGCCGGTCGCAAGTGCGTCCAGGATTGGAACCCTGGCTCGGTCGAGTGGCCGGTCCCCCCATATCGACGTGACGCCGGCGATGTCGTGCTCGAGGTCCACCAGGACGGCATCGAGCGAATATGCGACTTCGTACGCGCTGGTGCTTTTTCCGACGCCACCCTTTCGTGAGTGGGTGACGAGAATCTTCGCCATTGGTTTGTGTCTTTCTATCGAAGCATTGAGATACCGATCAAACGCTGTACCGATCAAACGCTGTACCGATCAAACGCTGTACCGATCAAACGCTGTACCGATCAAACGCTGTACCGATCAAACGCTGTACCGATCAAA
>SXGT01656856.1_pt1 | contig 24034 bp, 17 predicted proteins | sample 3176221 | NCBI WGS metagenome assembly SXGT01 (sample SAMN11356862, study PRJNA531348) | freshwater metagenome | isolation source: freshwater sample F1-120 | place: China: Fuxian Lake, Yuxi | collected 2017-12-25
AGTAACCCGCAGGAATTCGGGCCGACCACTGCGCCGATCATCATTAAAATACCGATAAGCTTAGAAATTTTTATGTCTGCGGCGTTCCTATGTCGCCTGTTGAGCCCAACTTTCTACCTTTCGCCGCGATCCCTCGTAACGCAGGGAAGCATCCAGCAATCAGCCACGCGAGACCAATGCATGCAACTCCGGTCAGGACGGGCTGTATGGTGCGGATCTCCTTATGCCAACGCGCTTCTGCGACCGCTTGAGCAAGCACAAGATACAGCACTAAATTAATGGCGACGAACAATACAATGGCCATGCGATCTCGTCGGCCTTTCTTCGTAATAAGTGCGACCACGGCCCAGAAGGCGGTGCCGAAAAACAGGAATGTCTTTACCCACGATGGAGGTCGAAGGGCGACCCATTGGGAAATTCCTTGCATGCCGGGTAGCCAAAATCGATTGAGACCATAGCCAATTTCAGAATTCTTTCCGAAGTCGGCCTGGATAAAACCGTTTCCCATATTTTCGTATTCGATGTCCGCAATGTTCATATGAAAAGCGGCGAGAGTTTCGGGATGTCGCCAGGTGGTAAGAAGGTGGCACTGCGGCAGCGTCTCGTCTCGAAGTAGATTGGCGGGCAATCCCATGCCGACGAACTTGGCGTAGAGATACGGATATTGCCTCGCTGTCTCTTTGTAGATTTCAATACCAAGATCGTTTGTTTCTTTAAGCCCCCAGTAGTAATACAAATACCCCCACGCCGTTTGGGGATCATCCGGGATGGTGCCTTGGTTTACCTGACCGACCAGGGCGTCGTACGGCATCTTCCAAATCGCCGCCGCCGCTTCGCGATAGGGTCGCCGGATATTTGGATCCACGGCGTGGACATGCTTTCGAAACATGTGGGTCTTTATCTTGCGATTGCCCTCTTTTGCCTGGATCCCCTGATACAGTGCAAGCAAGCGGGCAGTGTTTATACCGGTCTCCGGAGTAAGGCGCTTGTCTGGAGAGAACGACTCCGAAGAGTAAGACGCTACCCACCCGATGGTGTAGCTGTAGGCCATCGTTCCCGTTGAGGGCCTGTGATAAAGCGACAGATAAAGATACACAGTAACAATACTCACCGTGACCATGGCGGCCGTCAGCCGCAGCCTGTAGGGGCGCACGCCCTTGTCCAAAAGCGGAGGCAGAAACACGAAGCCGCAGAGACCCAACGCGATTGGTTTGGTGAGGTAGCACCAGGCGAAGATAAACGCTGCAAGCAAATAGCCGGCGATTCGGGTGCGATTCGTCTTGCCTCGATGGCCCAGATGCACCATGAAGAGAGACAGCACCAGCAGGAAAGCCTGGAACCACTCAGGTCTTGCGGTGGAGGCATCGTCTATCATATAAACGTCCATACCGTACGCGAACAAAATCGCGACGCAAGCCAAAAGACCGAAGTAATGATAAACAAGAGCGGCAGCGAGGATGGTCGTCAAAAAAGCGAGCGTGTGTTGAATACGTTTGATCGCAATCCCTTCGCTGCTTGTCATAATACGGTCTGTATTGAAAAGCATGAAACTCAGATTTGAGTAACCCGGATCGGCGCGATAAGGAGTTCCCGATTCCAGCGTCTGGTCCAGGGGCTGATAGTTCCAGCCCGCGATCTGCAGCGGCAGGCCGATGAGAAATGGATATCCACTCGCATGGATAAGGTCACTATCGCGGTGCGCCATCATCTCGAGATACGCACCGCCATCTCCGGAAACCTGCAAGGGGTAGGTTTCTGTGAACACCACGTGCAAAAGTAGTACGGCAAGGACGAAAGCCGCGAGCGAAACCTTGCGGAAAAAGCCGGCGCCGCTTTTCTTGTGCGGCTGTTCATGTGCCTTCTCGTCCTGCATCAAAATCCTCCGGTGATCGCTGGTTTTGATTGAGAGAGGCAATATACGCGCAACTACGGCTGAATGATCGGCAATGGGCGCCATCCGCCGGGGGCTTCGGTGAATTCGCGTGCCGTAAAGCACCATACAACCACTTTTTTGCCGGCGAGGTTGTCCCGTCGACGCAGCAGGTTCATGCGCGCGGGGGTCGCACCGGAACCGCGCACGGCGACGAGATCGGGAGCGAACCCAAGTTCCTTCGCGAGTAAATCCGGCAGGCCCGCGCCGGTGGCATGCATGTCGCCGCCTTCATGGAAAATCAGACAATGGCTGTCGCCCAGCAGCAGCACGGGGCTTTCTCGCCACGGCTCGATGGGGCCCGGCGGAGTTGCAGCCGTCTCGACAAAACTCAGGGAAAGTTCTTCCTTCTTGAGATTCGGATCCTGGAGGAAATTCCACAGATCGCCGGTGATCTCCTGTGTTCGTGACTTCACTTGAAATTTTGTTCGCGGTACACCATCAAGCCACGGCTTTCCTGAAAGCTCTCGCGCGAACTCTCGTGCAAATAGTGCGCAGGCTTCGCCCGAGAAATGCGTGTCCTGCTTGCAGAACATCTCCGTACCTCCGGCACGTGCCGCCAGCATTGCATCGGTTAAATCGAGCACATTGACGCCACGATCCCGCAGGGTGCGGTAGAACTCCTGGAGTGTCGTGTCAAGGCGCGGCGGCCGGCCGTTTTCCGGCGCGATAGTGCTGGAAATTTTATCCGGATAGAGTACCGCTTTCGGCGGAATTGGAGCTACGATGAGATCGATGCCCGCGGCTGTTAATTGCTCATGGAAGTCCACGATCGCAGCGAGGGGGTCGGCGTACTCCGGATTGGTGGAAGCGCTCACCGCCTTCGACGCATCGCCCCAAAACTGCCCCGTGGTCAGATGGCGCAACTCCGGCCTAAAGAACAACCAATCGTCGACGCCGCGTAATACGATGCTGTCCGCAGCCGTCAGCGTCTCGACCTGGCGCTTCAGCTCGGTATCGAATTCCGTACTCGACGAACCAATGTTTGTAGCAGAAATTTCGGTGGTTTCCTGCGCCTGGGCGGTCCGCACAGGTTCGGCCGTCGCGGCGGACGCACGCGGTGCTGTACCGGGCTGAACGCCCCAGTAGGGCTCCAGAAGCAGCAGCGCATCATCGTCCAGCTCGACGCGGTTGTAACTGCCGAATTCATCCACGACGCTGGCCCAGGAGATCAGTTCGAGTGTGACTTCCTGTCCCGTGCGCCATTCCGCCGCGGGTTCGCGCTGGTTGTTAACCATTCCCCATACGAACACGAGCGCTTCGCCGTCGGAGAAGGAGCCTTCGACCGGTTGAATCCTCGTCAAATGCACTGCGATTACGCAATCGCGATAGGGGACTGTGCCCGGTTGCGGGGTCTTCGCGACAGCGGTGACGGTGCCGCGGACAATCGCGCGATCCCCAGCACTCGATTCGTGCACCGCACCGCTGCTCTGTCCGAGATCGAAGGCGTAGCCGGTTTTCCAGTCGCCCACGGCCAATTCGCGAGCCGCGAACTCGTAGATCACGACGCGTTTTCCGGCGAGCCGGTCGCGACCATCGCGAAGCTGGCGGTCAAGTTCGCGACGCGTAGCGAAACTTCCGTTGTCGTTCATGCGAATGGCATCGATCGGACGCTGAAGTTCAAAGCTCAATTGCTCGGCAAAACCCGCGGACTCGCCCCAACCCATACCCTTCAGTGAATAAATGTTTGCGAAACTATCGCCGAGAAATAGCACTTCGGCCGTCTCATCCGGTGTCCAGTGCGCGTCTTGCTGATCGAGGATCTGGCGCAACGTCACGGTTTCTGCAGGGTAGAACTTCTCAACGCGCGGCAGCTTCAACATCGCCGCGACGTCGCCGACATTGGAAAATTCGACAGGGACTGACTTGTACCTTGTTTCAGGCGCCGGCGAAATTCCAACTTCGGCCTCAAGAAACCCCGCCAACGCCTTAGCCGTTGCCACGGCCGCGTCGGGCGTCCAATGTGTGTCCGTTTTTAAGTATGTCGGCACGCCTTCCATTGCGGTCAATGCTGGCCCGGGATCGAAAACTTTGATCCCCTCGTGCGCGAGACGTTCCTTGAATTCGTCGAACGAAGGATTCTGAACAGGACGCTGAATTTCCTCATACCGTTTCGACAGGTGATCCGGATGAATCGTTGACTTTCCGGGCGCGGGGAACACAACCAACTCAATCCCGCGCTGTTTTAGTGCGCCGGCGAACTCGACAATCGCTTTTACTGGATCGGGCTGCGATGCGTCCGAGAATTCGTTGCCCGCAGTGGCTTTCGCCTTGAGCACCGCCGGTTCAAGAAAACCTCCGCGGGTTACATAGTCAACGTCGGGACGATAATAGAGCCAGCCGTCCCGTCCGCAGATGGCTTCCTCGTTTCCCGCCCGAAGCCAGCCGGTCAGCAAGGTCTGCGCGGGCGGAATCGTCGCATCGACGACGATCGATTCAATCTCGATCGTGTCTTCGTACTGTACGATGTCGCGTAAAACACGCGCATTGATCATTCGAAGCGACTTGAACGCAGGCTGAATGCTACCGCTTCTCACCGCGCTTTCCAGCTCCTCCGGCGTCGGAGCCAGATGTAAAAAGGCGACGCTTGCAGGAAGTGGAATTCCGTACTGGGTGATCGTGTTCCCGCGCCGCCACTCCGTTGTAAGTTGTACAACCGGGACGACGATCATGGCGATCAGGAAAGCGATCAGGAGCACATGCACTCCAGCGCGGGACACGTCCGTGCGCCCGACCTCAATCTGCGCCAGTTCTTCGCGCGGGTCGCGTTGAAGTTGTAAGGAGTGAGTCATGATCAGAAGATGAAATAAATGAATGGGTTGAAGGCTTGATTAGACATGACCACCAGAGAGACAAACAAGAGAATCAGGCACCACGCAATGCGCGGCCCTGTCAGCTTCCGCGTGAAGTCCCAGGTCTGCGGCGCTCCCCACGTGACCACGGCCGCGAGCAGGAATGTCAGGACGTAGTAGGGCTGATAAATCAGGCCGCGGATGGCGTATTGCCCCTCCGTCTGCGCACCCAGCCCCACCATGTTCTGCAGGTACTGCAGCGCGGACGGCAAATCGGGCGCGCGGAAAAACACCCACGCGAGATTCACGATGACCAGCGTGAGCGCAATGCGGAGGAACCTCGGCAGAACTCTATAAAAACTTTCTTTGCCCTGCGCGCGTTCAAAGGCCAGCCAGCCGCCGTGAATGCCGCCCCAGATGATGAAGTTCCACGACGCGCCGTGCCACAGCCCGCCGAGCAGCATCGTCAGCGCGAGGTTGACGTAGGTGCGCGCCGCGCCTTTTCGGTTCCCGCCCAGCGGAATGTACAGGTAATCCCGCAGCCACGTGGATAATGAAATGTGCCAGCGCCGCCAGAAATCGGTGATCGACTCCGCCTTGTAGGGTGAGTCGAAGTTTTTGCAGAAGACGAATCCGAAGAACAAGCCCAGCCCGATCGCCATGTCCGAATAGGCGCTGAAGTCGAAGTAGATCTGGAAGGCGTATGCGAACAGGCCGTACCACGCATCCACCGCACTGACCGAGGCCGAATCGAAACACGTATCGGCGATTTTTCCGCACGCGTTCGCCAGCAGGATTTTCTTGGCGAGACCGCAGCTGAAAAACGCGACGCCGCGCGCGCATTTCTCCAGCGTGTGCGTGCGCGAGCGGAGCTGGTCGGCGATTTCCTGGAACCGGACAATCGGCCCCGCGACGAGCTGCGGGAACATTGAGACGTAGCATGCGAAGTCGATGAAGCTGCGGATGGCCCGCGCGTTGCCGCGGTATACGTCTATCGCGTAACTCATCGACTGGAAGGTGTAAAAACTGATGCCCAGCGGCAGGGTCACGCGAAACGCCGTGTCCCAGGTCGCATCCAGCCCGAGCGATCGCGCCAGCGCGTTGTAGTTCTCGATTCCGAAATTGAAATACTTGAAGAACGCCAGCAGCGAGAGGTTGGACATCACCGAAACCGTGACCGCGATTCGCTGCCGCCGTGTGCGCTCGCCGCCGGGAACGAGCAGGGGGAACTCGCCCTTTGGAATGCGCCAGCCCTGCCCCATTAGTACGAGTCCGCAGAGGTAGTCGATCAGCGTCGACACCAGCATGAGCAGCACGAAGTACGGGTTCGCCCACCCGTAGAAGACATAGCTGAACAGCGTCAGCGTGAGATGCTTCACCCGCGGTGGAGAAAGGTAGTACGCAAGCAGCGAGGCCGGCAGGAAGTAGAAGATGAAGATGTGTGAACTGAAAACCATCAGCGGCCGCTATGGGATTTGTTTCTTGTTCGCAATCATGAGCATTTTGGGGTCGAGGCGGCGCGTATTATGCACAGAATCTGCGTTTCTTTCCCGATCAGAATGGACTCACTATCGCCGAATCCAGCCTGTACTTGTTTACTCAAGAGGGGGAGGCAATTCCCATTCAGCAGCATAGCTGTCGGCCAAATACCGCGATACCATCGCCCAGACGACGACCCGCCGCGGCGCAAGATACTCCGGCCCTTTGGCGGCCAATACGCGCGGTACTTTGGGCCCGCCGCCTTTGCTGGGCGCGTTGGACACCGGCGCCTTTAGCTCCTTGGCGAGATGAGCGCTTAAGCTGCCGCCTTCTTTTACGAGCCACATGGTGAAACTGTCGCCCATGACAACCACGGGCGAATCCTCAACATCCTGGTAGAGATTTCCGTCGGGATCGATCACCTGAACAATGTCTTGTTCAAAGGGGGGGTAGTCAGCTTTCGCCGAATCAGGCAACGACCCGACGAGATTTCCCTGGCCGGGGATGCGGATGGACTTCTCCGTGTACTCGACCGGTGGCGATGACAGGCTGAATTGGTATCGGCGCAGACGTGGCGCGATCTCGGCCGCCGCGCGGCGAATTGCATACGTGCCCCAATGCACCTCGGAGATGGGATACAGAAGATCCTCGTGCTTTGTGCGCTCATCGAGAAATGTTTCCCGCAAATCCACCACCTCGACGCCCTTGTCCGTCAATGCCTGAAGGAGCTGCGTCAGTTGCGGCGAGACCAAGTGGTGCGCCGGAGCCGCGGCGGACAGTTTCTCGGGGTACACCTCTTCGCGGGCGGGCACGGGGACATAGACGAGATCGATCCCTCGATCCCGCAGTTGCTGGCTGAAGCCGGCGATCACATCAACCGGCGAGATCGCCGCAGGCTGGTTCGGGGCAGAAGGCATCTGCGCGAGATCGGGGTCGAGCAGGTAATCGACTCCGCTGCGGGAAAACAGTTGCTTCTCCAGCCCCATGATCGTGTAACGGTCATGGCTCTGCGCATTTGTCCGAATGGCTTCGCGAAACGAACTCAGCGACGCCGTCCACGCCGGATAACCGCCCGCGAGCGTCACTTGTGCAGCAAGCTGTTCTTTCACCGCAGCGATGTCGCGCGAACGGGCCTCGTCCAAAGCGGTTGCGGGTGGTTTTTCCCATTCATTCGCATGGGGGTCGCCCAAATACCGCGACGCCATGACCCATACGACGACCCGATGTGAAGCGATGTATTCAACGCCTTTGGAGGCCAATAGACGCGGAAGCTTGGGTCCGCCACCTTTGCTCGACAATGTTGTCACTGGAAAGCCCAGTTCTCGCGCAAGGTGTGCGCTTAACTGGCCACCTTCTTGGTCGTATCGCATGGCAAAACTGTCGCCCAACACGAGCACTGGCGATTGTTCTGCGCCTTTATAGACCTGGCCGTTCGGATCAATGACCTGGCTCACTTCCCATTCCTGCTTTGGATAGGCACTCTTGGCTGTCTCTGGCAGGGAGCGGACAAGATCTCCTTCTCGTGCCGTATAGATGGTTTTTTCGGAGTACTCAATCCGCGGCAACGAATCTCCAAACCCGTAGCGACTCAACCGTTTCCCGATCTCCGCTGCCGCACGACGAATGCCATCCGTCCCCCAATGGGTATCCGAAATCGTATACAATGGCTCTTCGTGCTTTATCCGCTCATCCAGAAACGCATCGCGCAAATCCACGACCTCGACTCCATTGTCGAGCAGCGACTGCAGAAATTGCGTCATCTGTGGTGAGACTAAGTGATGCGCTGGAGCGGCGGATAATTTCTCGGGATATACCTCTTCACGCGCGGGAACTGGAACGAAAATGAGATCGATACCTTGCGATTTCAACTGCCGGTTAAATTCGAGGATTACCGCAGCCGGTGGCACCGGCGCGCCCGACATCTGAAAAAGGTCGGTGTCCAGCAGATAGCTGACGCCACTGCGCGAAAATAAATGCCGGTCCGAACCGACGATGGTGTTCAAATTGTGGCTATCTGCATTTATTTTAATCGCTTCGCGGAATGCTGCAAGAGATTCCGTCCATGCGGCGTATCCGCCAGCACGAGTCTCTTGCGCCTTGAGTTGCTGCTTCACCGCGTCCATATCGCGAAGCCGCGACTGGCGTACTGCGTCCGACGTTGGTGCAGTGCTCTTCGCGGCGCGCTCAGATCCGGCGACAACCGCAGGTACGGTGGATGCGGAGTTCGCGTTCTCAGTGGCGAGTTCCGCGGCAGTATCGAACCCGAGGGACGTTCCGCCTGCGTCATAGAACAGAGGCAAGCTGAAATCCTCAACGATTGAATCATTGAGATTCTCAGATTGTAGTTGCGGCTGATCTTCAAAGGGCTCCAGGATCAACGTGTATTTAGCGCCGGGCGATACTTCTGCAAACGGCAACCGCGTGTTGTCCAGAATCGCCCAATGAGCCACATATAGTTTCTGGTCCGGATATGTCCCAGCCCGCACTTTGTCGACCTTATATTCGTACACGGCAAGCGATTGGGTATACGGAGCGAGTTGCGCCAAGGTCGGCACGGTTGATTTGCCCACAAGTTCTACATCAGTAATGAGTCTTTCGATCGAAGACTTCGATGATGCTTGAGTTTCACGTGCGTGTTGTTCGATAGCCGCGGCGTCCAATACTCCTCGATAGATCGCCGCGCTTCCGATCGTGCCCGACCAAGACGTCCCGCCGTCAATCGCCCCGCCGAAGATCAGAACAGGGGCTGCAGTGCCTGATATGGAAAACGACGCATCTTGTTGATCCGTTGGTGCGCCGTCTAGGTATCCGCGCAACTGGTGATTGTCGTACACGATCGCTGCGTGGAAAATCTTGCCAAAAGGGACGGTCCCAAGCGAAATGGATGTTGAAGCATCGGGCGCTCCCAGCGTCGCTGTCAGCTTCGAGCCTGACTGCGCGATGCGGAGCAGTGGAGTTGCTTCAGATCTCTCGACGTGGAGCAGCGTCCCTGACGTTCTAGTTTTTCCAGCCGGAGCAATGGCAGTGATCTCGACGCTAAATCCGCCGGACGATCGGAAGACCTCGTCCAGCAGCGGTCCAACTTGATCGACAACAAAACGCCCTTCACGAACAAGCAACGCACCCGAACGATCGAATCGAGCCAATCCGCGAGGAGAAAGTTCTGCGCCATGAATTGCCTCTCCTGAGGCGTTGAAAGCTTCGACTGAAGCGGGATCGCTGCCGATCGCGAAAGCTCGGTCAGCTCCCGATGCGAGTGATGATGAGAGCAAGACAAGAAGGGAGGTGGCCCCTGCCAGAATAGCGATCGAGCGATGGGCGTTTGTAGCGCGACAAATGAAGATTGCATCGCCGATCATGGTAATCTGATTTCCTTCCAAATCCATTCCATTTTCGAAGGAATCGGCCGCTACACGCCGGGCCAAAAAGCAATGCATAGTACTACGTGGATTGAGAGTCTTGCATCTTCAAATCTATTGCAAACAAGAACTTGTGAGAACGACGGTCTTCGTATACAGCCGTCAATGTGTGTTAGGTCGAATTGCTCCGCTATGATGCATGAGGCAATTGGTCGCCAAGTGTACTGGGTGGATTGTCTTGTGAAATTCGAGATGTCGGAATCTGCTGAAACGAGACGAAATAACTATGCCGGCCTCGACGATCAACTCCTTATCCAGTTTGCACTTCGCCGTGATTCTGAAGCAATTGATACGTTGGTCCGCCGGTACACGCCGCTTTTGATCGGCTTTTTGCGTGGCCGAATTCCCCGAGCCTATGAAGACGTTTACCAAGAGACCTTCGCGCTTGCGCTTTCCAGACTCGATACGTTGCGTCAACGCGATCGCTTTGGCCCATGGTTGCTGAAAATCGCCGAGCGCGAAATCGTGAACTGGGCGAGATCCGACGCTCGGCATGCGGCCACGCGTGACCCGGAACAAGTCGCAGCCGCAATCCACGGCGTATCCAGTTCTCAGCCGCTCGATGAGTCCGCCCTCGCAGAACAGGCGCAAATAATCATCGATTCAATTCTCGATCAGCCAGAACCGTACCGGCTCATCTTGTACTTGAGCCTGATTCACGAGAAAGAACCACAAGCCATTGCGCAGGAGCTCGGCCTGCGGCCGGGCACCGTCCGAATGCGCCTGAAGCGGGGACTCTCAAAATTGCGTAAATCAATGAAACGAAAGGGCTTAGAATAGCGCCCTTTTTGTTTCAAGAAACTTGTGACGCGCGCCCGAGTCCGCACGTCTTATAAGCAACCGCTAGAAACGGGTAATTGGATCCAAATGAAGCCGATTCACGACGATAGCACTGGTGAAACATCGAGGTTTGCGCATCCAGGCGCACTCGATTCTGTTCGCCGCGCGGAGCGCGCAGCGGCGGATCTTGCTGCTGCTCGTTTTCTTGCGGTTCGCAACGAACGGGTTGCTCAGGCCAGCCTGCGTGACGGTCAAGGTGGCGCATTTGCTCCGAGTCGTTTCCGTTTGATTGTTGCCGCCGCCGCTGGCGTCTTCGCCATCCTCGGCGGAGGTGCATTCTTGATGCAATCGATGCAGTCGCCGGTGGAGAAAACGGGTTTTGTGACTAAGGCTGCCGGCGAGTCGTCGACCGTCCCGTCGATTGAAGACCGCATCATGGCCGCCAAAGCGGGATCAGTGATCGAATTGGAATCTGGGACTTTTGAAACGGCGCTGACCGTCCGCAAGGCGGTGCGTTTGGTGGCTATCGATGGCGTCGTTCAGATTGGTGTCAACGCGCTGAAAAATAATAAGGAAGGAAACATGACGCAAAGTGCGTCATGATTGAAATTTGATTGCGACAAAAGTCGTGAAACGAAAAGGGAGAGAAGTCATGAAGAAAATTGCAATTCAAGCAGCAATGGCGGTCGCCGTGGTCGGTTTTTCGATCGGCGCGTCGGCACAAAGTTTCGTAACAGACGTCACCATCAACAAGCCTGGTACGGGCTCTGCCCGCTACTCGGTTCAAAACAGTGAAGGCAGTGGTGCGCTCGTGGCGAACGACAACCGACTTGTCCTTGAGCTTCCGAACGGAACAGCGCGAGCCATCCTGCAGGGTGGCAACATGGGTGTTGGTATTGTCCCAGTTCAGAAACTTCACCTTTTCCAGTCGGGAACAGCTGGTTCGCGTCTGCGCTTGCAAAATAGCGAAGGTTACGCCGATTTCGCTACGAATGACGGTGCGATGCAGATGCTCATCAATGACGTTACTGCGGCCACGCTTACCCAAGCCGGTGACATGAACTTGGTTGGCGACATGAGCACCGCCGTCCTCGAAATTCGCGGCGGCTCCGACCTTTCCGAAAACTTCGACGTGAACAGCGACATCGCGGCCGTTCCGGGAATGGTGGTTTCGATCGATCCGGCGAACCCGGGCAAGCTTGCGGTTTCGCGCGAGAACTACGACACCAAGGTCGCCGGCATCATCAGCGGCGCGGGCGGACTCAACACCGGTATGACGATGGGCCAACAGGGCCACTCCATGGCCAACGGCGAGCACCCGGTTGCGCTTACGGGCCGTGTGTACTGCTTCGTGGATGCGGACATCGCCCCGGTTCGTCCCGGCGATCTGCTCACGACTTCCACGACTCCGGGTCATGCCATGAAGGCGGATCCCGCGCAGTCGATGGGTTCGACCATCGGCAAGGCGATGACGGCGCTGGAGTCCGGCAAGGGCCTCGTCCTCGTGCTGGTGAATCTGCACTAAGGTTTTCACACGAAATTAAAAGCGGCGCACTGACAAGGTGCGCCGCTTTTCCTTTTTATCCCGGTGATTTACTTCTTTAGGCCTTGCAGGAATTCCACGATTGCTTTGTTCGTGTCTTCCGGGCTCTCTTGTTGTACCCAGTGGCCCGCGCCGGGAAGAAGCGTTGCTCCGCGGAAATCGGTGCAGACGGATTTCATCGAGTTTGTGAGTTGTTCGGCGGTCGCGCCGCGGATCACGACATCCTTTTCACCCGCGATGAAGGCGACCGGCTGGGCGATTGTCGCTCCGGTGAGTTGCGGGGTTGTCTCCCAGTTGCGGTGGAAGTTGCGGTAGTAGTTGATGCCGCCGCGGAACCCGGACTCGGTGAATTCATTCACGTAATAATCCAGATCGGATTGCGTGAGGTAGTGGGGCAGCGCGGTCGGCTTGCCCAGGCGCGGGATCCAGCCGCCGGCGACTGCACGCGGGTCGGTGACGACGGGGGCCTCGCGCGGGGTGTCGGGTGCGGTGTAGAGCCGGCTGAGGATGCCGCGCGGGTCGGCGTCGAATTCTTTTTCGGCGACGCCCGGTTCCTGGAAGTAGAGGATGTAGAAAAAGTTTTGACCGTACGCGCGCTTCATCGAATCGATCAGTGATTCCGGTCCGCGGCCTGAGTAGGGCACGCTCATCGCGACGAGGCCCGTGAAGCGATCCGGATGGAGCAGCATGCAGTTCCACGCGACGATGGAGCCCCAGTCGTGCCCGATGACGACGGCGGTCTTCTCGCCAAGCGCGTCGATGATGCCGACGATGTCGGCCGTGAGGTGATGGATGTCGTAGTCCTCGATGGCGGCGGGCTTGTCGGTTTTGCCATAGCCTCGCATGTCGGGCGCGACGACGTGGAATCCTGCGGCGGCGATCGCGGGGAGTTGATGGCGCCAGGAGTACCATGACTCGGGCCAGCCGTGAACGAGAATGACCAGCGGTCCGGAACCCATCTCCGCGATGCGCATGTTGATGCCGTTCGATTTGATCGTGCGCATGGTGGGTTTGGCCTCCGTTTGCGCGGCCGCGCGGTTGCTGAGCGTGAGCGAGAACGCCAGGGCTAGAGCAATGAGACTGGTAAGCATCGTGTTGCGTGTCATGGGTGGTCTCCTCTTTACCCGCATAGCCTCACATATTGGGTGCGCTTGTTGCATCTGTAAAGCGGGAGCGAGCTCCCGCAGTCCAAAGAGTTATCGGAGGGCGATGGTGCGCGCGCGGAGGATGGGCAGTCCCGACAGGTCTTCGAGCGCGCCCGAGACGCGAACGACGCGGCCGGCCCATTCTGGGTTGAGGTCCGGCCCACCTTCGCTGCGGACATTCAGGACGATCACTCGCGCGTGGCCGGAGGCATCGCGCACCATCAGGCCCGGCGGAACGCCGCCGCGCAGGCACACCACGGCGCAGGCACGATGGACCTTGCCTTCGGCGGGATTCATCACGCCGAGATAACACTTGGTGTCAATGAGTTCGCCTTCCAGAGCGATTTCCTGTGGATTCCCGGATGAATTCTGTACAGGCACATTCGCGATCGCCTCGAACTTTTCATCATCGGCGAGTTCGATCATGCGGACATCGTCCCGCTCGATACGCGTGCCCATGAATCGAACAGCTTTCGCGCCATCTGCGAAGGTCTCTTCTTCCACGCCATGCTTGCCGCGCGCGACGAGCAAGGCCGTTCGATCCCCTACGAGTGCGTTGTCTTCCGTATGCACGATTGCGTGCGGCACGGGATCTGCCAGGATCGTCGCGTTGAACTCAGTCGTCGTGCCGAACTCGTACTTACCCTTACCTGCGGGTTGTTGCAGCGCACCGATGAGTGCGGCCGTTGCGCAGGTCGTGACGACGATGCCAAACGTGGCGATGCGCACGAAGCGGGCGAGTGCAGCGGGCGCGGTTTTGCGATAACCGATGTAGAAATCGTCGCTCATCGTGCGCCTTCTTTAGTGATGGGTGCGCCGCTGGAACGGTGCTCCGGTGGATTCGGTGCGGGATTCACATACACGACGCCGTCGTGGATGCGGATGGGATAGGTGTCGAGGACCTCATGGAAGGGCGGGGGGCTCGTTCCCGTTTCCGGCAGGTACTGCCAGCCGTGCCAAGGACAGGTCACGCATCCATCCAGGATACGTCCTTCGCCGACGGGACCGCCTTGGTGACGGCATACGTTGGAGAGGGCGAACACTCGGCCTTCATGCAGATAGATTGCGCGGCGATCTGCGCCGAGACGCACCGTCTTGCCGTGGCCCTCGCTGAGATCAGAGACCGCGCACGTGCGGATGAATCCGTCTGCTTCAGGCGAGGCTCCGGCCCGATCGGTGCGCGCTTCTTTGGCCTGTGCAACGAGGTGCAGGCCGAGGACGAGCGCGAGTCCGCAGGCCATAAGAACGGCGAGCATCGGATTGCGTTCACTCTGAAGCACGCCGAGTGCGACGTGTGCGACGGCGGCGCCGTAGGCGACGTACACGCCTACGTGCAGCGTCTTCCAGATGGACGCGCCAAGCACACGCAGCCAGAAGTCATGGCTCGTCGCCGCCATGAGAAAGAGAATGACGAGCGCCAGCGCGCCGAAGGGCTCGAAGGGCAGGTGGCTGATCGCGGTCGCGCCTGTGAGCGCTGCGTAGTCGCTCTTGTAGGCCGTGAAGACGGACACGAGCGGATTGACGACGCCCTGCGCGTGGTAGTAGCCGGTCGCGAAGGCCGCATGCACGAGCGCGAGGAGAAACATGGTGACGCCGAGATGGCGACGGTTGTAGAGCAGCGGAAGGAATTTTGGATTCAGGCGCGCGAGCGGGCCGATGCAGAGGATTACGTGAAGTAGCAGGAAGGCTGAGAGCGATGTCGCGCGCAGAAGAAAAGTTTCGAAGGGATACCCTGGGCGCACGAGGATTGTCGTGCCGATGAACGCGGCGGCCACGGCGGTGATCGATCCAAGCAGCAGGCGATCGTACATTTTTTTCTGCCGGTTCCAGCCGACCGCGCGATATTTACCGGACATCGACGGTCTCCGTCGCTGGAAGTTCCGATGGTGTAGGCGGCGCAGGCCGCGTATAGAGTGCGGCGGCCAGTAACAGCGGCAATGTGATTGCCAGCAGTTTCACAAAGAATGACTGCAATCGCCGAATGCCGAGGGACGACACGGGCCGATCGGGACTGCCATGCGGATTTTCTCCGCGAAGCGCCGCGCGCCACTTCAGCAGGAGTACCGGCCACAACGCCACGACCCCCGGTGAGACGACGATGCGGAAACCCCATGATGCGCCATCGGCCGAGGCATCGAGCCGCGGCAGGATGCGGCGGTGCATCGGGATGAGCAACACGATGCCCGTCGCGAGGTACACCCCGAGCGCACAAAGTATCGCGAAGACGATCGATTCCATCCGCCTCCCCGCCTGTGGAGACCATAGCTTATGCGATTGCGTCGTCCGGCTCACCTCCGTGATGGCGCTTATATACATGGAACGGTCTGTTGCACTGGAAAAAGCGTGAGATGCGAAACAAGGGTTATTTAGTGTTTTTCCTGTTTTAATGGATAATGGAGACATGCTTCTCGCAGGTTGGCGGGTGGGTGATTTTTGTATAGTGGAAGACTGGGCTGAAGCAGGAGCGTAGGCGATGCAACGACGGATCCTCGGCGCAGTGATGGCCGCGTGCGTTCTGGTAGCAGGCGAGGCATGCGCGCAGTCCCCGGTCAGTTTCGCGGGCGATGTATGGCCGATTTTGGCAGCGCGGTGCGTGGAGTGTCACGGGGCGGACAAGCAGGAAGGCAAGCTGCGGCTCGATTCGCCGGAGGCGATTCGAGCCGGCGGTGAGTTCGGCGCGATCGTGGTCGCGGGTGACGTGGGTAAGAGCACGCTCTATGAACTCATCACGAAAGACCACACCGATCCCAATCGCATGCCGAACAAGGGCGAGCCACTGCTCGACGATCAGATCGCGACGCTGAAGGCGTGGATTGAGCAAGGCGCATCGCTTGAAAGATGGACGGAGGAGTTGCTGAAGGCGATCCCCGCGCGCGACACGACAGTCGTGGCAATACCTACGACGGAAATTCTCTCGCACGGGCCGCTGACCTACAACCGGGACATCCGGCCGCTGCTGGCGAACTATTGCTTCGCGTGCCACGGTCCGGACAAGGGTGCACGCGAGGCGGAGTTGCGGCTTGACCAGGCGGAGATCGCGACGGCGCTGCTGCCGGACGGCATGCGCGCGATCGTGCCGGCGAGTCTCGACGAGAGCGAGGCCGTGCGGCGGCTGTTTCATCCCGATCCGGACGAACGCATGCCGCCGGAGGATCAGCATCGCCAGCCGAACGATGAGCAGCGGCGCTTAATCGCGGCGTGGATCGCGCAGGGCGCGAAGTATGAACCGCACTGGAGTTTTATCGCACCGCGTCGAGCGAATCCGCCGCGGGTCGCGGGGTTGATGAATCCGATCGATCAGTTCGTTGAGGCGCGGCTTGAGAGCGACGGACTGACACTGTCGCCGCAGGCCGACCCTGGCGATTTGGTGCGGCGGCTGAGCTTCGACATAACCGGGCTGCCGCCGAATCCGGCGCAAGTGGCGGCCTTCCGCAAGGATCCGAGCGATGCGGCGTATGAAAAAGTAGTTGATGAATTGCTGGCCTCGCCACATTACGGCGAGCGGATGGCGGTGCACTGGCTCGATCTCGTGCGTTATGCGGATACGAATGGATATCACTCGGACGAGACACGCAAGGTGTGGGCGTATCGCGACTGGGTGATTGAGGCGTTTAACGCGAACAAGCGCTACGACGTTTTTGCGCGTGAACAGCTGGCCGGTGATTTGCTGCCCAATCCGACGCGTGAACAGCTGGTGGCATCGTCTTATAACCGCATGAACCAACTTACGGCGGAGGGCGGCGCGCAACCGGGCGAATATATTGTGAAGTACGCAGCGGATCGCGTGCGCAACGTTTCGACGGTGTGGCTCGGCGCGACGCTTGGATGCGCGGAGTGTCACGACCACAAGTTCGACCCATTTACGTCGAAGGATTTTTACAGCATGGCCGCGTTTTTCTCGGATGTGGCCGAGTACGGTGTGTACACATCGGGCGAGCGCTGGGACCCGATCCTGTTTTTGCCCACACCCGAAGAGCAGGTCCAAATTAACGAGATGAAATCGCAAATCGCAGCGGTGGAATCGGCGGTAGCTACCGAGGACATCAGCGCACAGGAGAAGGCCTGGGAAGATCAGCTACGCGCGGGACAGACTTCGGCGTGGCATCCGGTTTGGCCGGTGCAGGTCGTCTCCGAGGGCGGCGCGACGATGACGGTCCAGCCGGACTACAGCGTGCTCGCGACGGGGACGAACCCAAGCAGCGACAAATACACGATCGACCTTGGGAAAATTGATCGTGCGGTGCCGGGAATTCGACTTGAGCTGTTGGGCGACCCGAGCCTGAACGGGGGAATCAGCCGTGCGGATCGCGGCGGGCTCGAGATGTCCGAGGTGATTGTTGAGCGTAAGACCTCGAAAGGGACATGGACACCACAGACTATAACATCGGTCAAGGAAGACTTCTCGGGAGGCGGCAAGGGCGCAAATAATCTTATCGACGGCCACCTGTATACACGGTGGAACTTGCGGGCACGCAGGCCGGTGGACGATCGCGTGTCGGCGGTGTTCACGATGGAGAGGCCGCTGCCTGCGGGCTCTGAGCTGCGCGTGACGATTGAGATGCGCGGGCTGAACCGGCGCACGACGGCAGGACGCTTCCGCCTGTCGGTGACGGACAAGGCCGACGCGGACTTCGACGAGGGCCGGATCGGGGAGCCGCTGGATGTCGTCCGCGCGTTTGTGAAAGGCGGGACGCCGAACGCGGCAACAGCGGCACGGGCGGCGGCATTTTTCCGGGCGACGACGCTGGAGTTGCAGCCGATGCGCGACGAGGTCGTCGCGTGGCACGAGCAGATACTCGGCCTTCAAAGAACCATGAATTCGACGATGGTGACCGAGGCGGTGGACATGCCGCGGATGACGCGCATTCTGCCGCGCGGGAACTGGATGAACGAGTCCGGTCAGATCGTGGAACCAGCGGTGCCAGAATTTTTGCCGCCGCTGAACGGCGTTGAGAGCCGGCGTGCGAACCGGCTCGATTTGGCGGAGTGGATCGTGTCCGAGGACAACCCTCTCACGTCGCGGGCGTTTACGAACCGGCTGTGGAAGTTGTACTTCGGGCGTGGGGTGTCGCGCGTGCTTGATGACTTGGGTGTGCAAGGCGAATGGCCAACGCATCCGGAGTTGCTGGACTGGCTCGCGGTCGAGTTCCGCGAGAGCGGATGGGACGTGAAACACATGGTCCGGCTGATGGTGACTTCGCGCGCGTATCGCCAGAACTCGCAGGCGAATCCGGACCTGCGTGAGCGCGATCCGGGCAATGCGCTCTATGCGCGGCAGTCGCGCGTGCGGCTGGAAGCGGAGATGGTACGGGACAACGCGCTCGCGGTGAGCGGGCTGTTGTCGGAGAAGCTTGGCGGGCCGACGGTGAAGCCGTATCAACCGGACGGATATTGGCGCGATGCGAATACCTTTGGGGAGTCGTTGGAGTACAAACCCGCGGACGGCGAGAATCAGTATCGCCGCGGGCTGTATACCTACTGGAAGCGATCGTTCCTGCATCCGGCGATGCTGGCTTTCGATGCACCGTCGCGCGAAGAGTGCACGGCGCAGCGGCCGGTGTCGAACACGCCTGTGCAGGCGCTTGTGCTGCTGAACGATCCGAGCTATGTGGAGGCGGCGCGCGCGTTTGCCGAGCGGATTGTGCGCGAGGGCGGCAATAAACCGAGGGCACGCATCGCGTGGGCGATGAACGAGGCGCTCTCGCGCGAGCCGACGAAGGCGGAAGTGCGGGTACTGGACAAGTTATACGGCGCGAACAAGAAGGAATACCGGAAAGACGAGAAGGCCGCCGCAGCGCTGGTGGCGGTGGGGCAGCATCCCGTGCCGGAGGAAATTGATTCGGTGGAACTCGCAGCGTGGACTGCGGTCGCGCGGACGATTATGAATTTGCCGGAATTCATCACGCGGTTTTGAGGTGACGCCATGTTTTTGGATGACCCGTATCAATTAATGCAAACGCGGCGGCAGTTTCTTGGCAAGGCGGGACGGAGCGTTGGGGGGCTGGCGCTGGCGTCGCTGCTGACGCCGGGGGCGTTTGCCGCAGATGTGCCGTCGACGGGTCCGTGGCGCGGCGCGCTGAACCCGTTGCATTTTGCGCCGAAAGCCAAGCGCGTGATTTTTTTGACGATGGCAGGCGGGCCGTCGCACCTCGAAACCTTTGACTACAAGCCCAAGCTAGCGGAGATGCATGGCCAGCCGATGCCGAAGTCGATGACCGATGGGCAGCAACTCGCGCAGTTGCAGGGGCAGGATCTGAACTGCTTCGGGCCGCAGTTCACGTTTGCGAAGCACGGGAAGTCAGGCCAGGAAATCAGCGAGGCGCTGCCGAACATTGCGAAGATCGCCGACGACATTTGCATCATTCGATCGATGAAGACGGAGCAGATCAACCATGATCCGGCGTACACGTTTTTGAATACAGGCAGCTCGATTTCCGGGCGGCCCAGCATGGGTTCATGGTGGACCTACGGGCTCGGGAGCGAGGCGGAGGATTTGCCGGGTTTCGTCGTGCTCACGTCTAACGGCGGCGGGCAGAACCAGCCGATTCACGCGCGGCAGTGGCACAGTGGATTTCTGCCGAGCCGGTTCCAGGGCGTGGAGTTCCGCTCGAAGGGCGACGCGGTGCTGTACATCAACCGGCCGGCGGGTGTGAGCGAGAAGCAGCAGCGCGGCGTGGTCGATGCGGTGAAGTCGCTTTCAGAGCTGCGGAACGAAGTGATCGACGAGCCGGAAATTGCCGCGCGAGTGAGCCAGTACGAAATGGCGTTCCGCATGCAGTCGAGCGTGCCGGGATTGATCGATTTGTCCGACGAGCCACCGCACATTTTCGATTTGTATGGGACAAAGGGTGCGGACGGGAGTTTTGCGGCGAATTGCCTGCTGGCGCGGCGGCTTGCGGAGCGCGGTGTGCGGTTCATCCAGTTGTATCACCGCGGGTGGGACCACCACAACGCGATCAAGACTTCGATCCCGGTGGTCGCGAAGCTGGTGGACCAGGCATCGGCGGCGCTCATCATCGATCTGAAGCAACGCGGCATGCTGGACGACACGCTGGTGATCTGGGGCGGTGAATTCGGGCGCACGCCGATGGCGCAGAGCGACGGGCGCGATCATCACATCAACGCGTTCTCGATCTGGATGGCGGGCGGCGGCATCAAGCCGGGCATTTCCTATGGCGCGACGGACGAGTTGGGTTACGCGTCAGTCGAGAACATCGTGCACGTGCATGACCTGCACGCGACCATGTTGAACCAGTTCGGCATCGACCACGAGAAGCTGACGTACCGCTTCCAGGGGCGGGACTTCAGGCTTACCGACGTGCACGGACGTGTGGTGAAGGACATCCTGGCATGAGAAAGCCATTGGTATTCATTGAGACTTCAGGCGTGTTCGTGGTACATTCCTGTTGATGTCTTCCAAGGCCGGTAAATTCGTTGCGCTGCTCCTCGTCGTTGCGATTCTGTTTTGCGGCGGTAGCAGTGCGTATGCGTGCGACGCAGACGAGCCGGGCCATTGTCCCGCGGCGGATTCGTGCCATCACTGCATTACGCATTGCAGTTGCCATGTCGCCGGTCTGCCGACAGGCGGATTCTTTTTATTTCATCACGCCGATCAGCAGATGACGCTGGCCGCCGATGAAATGAAGCTGCCCCTCGTTCTCGAATCCATCTTGACACCTCCGAAGCACTAACGCATCCCCGTGTCTACCCGCGCCTTGCGGGTCCCATTCCTCGGACAACTGTGCCATTCGTCCGCACCGGAGGTGAGTTGTGCTGCGTACTTTTTTGCCGATTGTGTTGTTTCTGGCCGTCGCCGTTCAGCCGCGCGCTGACGCGCAGGCCGCCGGAGACTTGACGCTCGATGACGCGCTCCGGCTTACGCTCGAGCGCAATCCGCGGATCGCCGCGATGCGCGAAATGCATCTGGCCGCTACCGGCCGCCGGCTTGAGGCGGGAGCGTGGCCGAATCCGGAGCTGAGTTTTGAAGCGGAGAATGTTCGCTTCAGTGATGGTTCGGGATCGAATACCACGGTACGCGACACCGGTGGCGCACTGACCGAACGATCCAGCTCGGATGTGTCGAACTCGGGGTTTGGAGAATCCGAGCTGACCCTCGGTGTCTCCCAGGCGATTGAGCTGGGCGGCAAACGTGGTAGACGCATCGCGCTCGCTGATCAGGCGATTCAGGTCGCATTGTGGGACTACGAAGTCGAGCGCGCCAACGCGATCGCGCGTACGCGCCTGGCATTCGTGGATGTTCTGACGGCGCAGGAGAACCTGGCGCTCCGGCGGCGGTTGGCGCAACTCGCCGAGGAGGCGGCCTCGACGGTGGGCGTGCGCGTCGAATCCGGGAAGGATTCACCGGTCCTCCGCGACCGCGCGGTGATCGAGCATGCGCAAGCACGCATTGAGCTGGCCGCGGCGGAACGGGCGCTGTCGGCCGCGCGCTACGCACTCGTGGCGCAATGGGACGATCGCGAACCCCAATTCGGTGCGGTGCTCGGCGATTTGTATCAAGTGGACGCGATGCCCGCGTGGGACTCTTTGCAGTCGAAGCTTGAAAGCAGCCCTGACATCGCCCGATGGTCGGCCGAAGTCGCCCGGCGCGAGGCGGGGGTCGCACTCGAACGATCGAACCGCTCGCCGGACCTGACCGTGAACCTGGGGTGGCGCGGCACAGCGCTACCCGACAGCGACGAGCGAACCTTTGACGCCGGCGGCGCGCTCACGTCTGTGAGCAGCACACGCCCGGAGGATAGTTGGGAGCATTCGCTGGTCGTCGGTGTGTCGGTGCCGTTGCCGTTGTTCCGGCGGAATCGCGGCGGCATTGCCGAGGCCGAACATTTAGCGGCGCAGGCTGTGCACGAGCGCCGCGCGGAACATACCGACGCGTGGGCGCGTGTGTCCGCCGTGCATACCCGTCTCGACGCGACGCGCGGCGAGATCGCTGAGCTGCGGGAGACGGTGATGCCCGCGGCGGAGCGATCGTATGCCGCTGCCCAGGCGGGATTCGAAGGCGGAAAGTTCACTTACCTTGAAGTGCTGGATTCACAGCGAACGCTGTTCGGCGTGCAGGGGCAATATCTTGCCGCGTGCGCCGAGTATCAACGTGGGATCGCGGAACTCGAACGATTGCTTGGGTCGTCGTCGACAGCGGCGACTATTGAAGGAGCGTCCAAATGAAGGCAGGAAACCTACTACTCACGTTGATCGTCGCCGGGGCCGCAGTGGGGGGCGGATACTTCGCGTGGTCCAACGGCTGGCTTGCACCCGCACCTGTCGAAACGGACGAGCATGGCCACGGTCACGGCCATGGTGGGCACGACGAGCACGGCGACGAGCCGGAGCGCGGTCCGCACGGCGGGCGCCTGCTCGAATCCGGGGACTTCGCGATAGAACTCACGATTTTTGAAGACGGATTGCCGCCGCAATACCGGGTATACGCCTATCACGACGGCGAAGCCGTGCCGCCCGCCGAAGTGCAACTGAAGATCGAGCTTGCACGGCTTGGCGGCCGCACGGATCTCATCACGTTTACTCCCGAAGGGGACTACCTGCGCGGCAACGAAGTCGTGGAAGAGCCGCACTCCTTTGACGTGAAGGTGACGGGCCAGTGGGCGGACCATGCGCTTGCCTTCGAGTTCGAATCGCACGAAGGACGGGTGGAGTGGACACCGGAGATGGCGAAGTATGCCGCGATCGAGACGGCAATCGCCGGGCCCGTGCGCTTGCGGACTACTGTCGCACTGCCCGGTGAAATAAAGCTGAATGCCGACGCGCTGGTGCACATTGTCCCGCGGGCCTCTGGAATCGCGCGCGAAGTGCACAAGAACCTGGGTGATACGGTCGCGCGCGGCGACTTGTTGGCGATCCTGGACAGCCGCGAATTGGCGGACGCGCGGAGCACCTATCTCGCCACCTTCGAGCGGCACAGTCTCGCGCAGAAACGCTATGTCCGCGAGAAAGACCTGCACGAGCGCAAGGTATCGTCCAGTGAAGATTTTCTCGCCGCAGAATCGGCGTTGGCCGAGGCGCGCATCGACATGCAGTCAGCGCGGCAAAAACTTAGTGCTTTGGGTGCGAGTGCCGATTCAGTCGATCCCTCCGAAGGCGGGCTCACGTCCTACGAGATTCGTTCGCCGATCGACGGAGTGATTCTTGAGAAGCACATGAACGTCGGCGAAGCGCTTGCTGAAAGCTCGGGTCTTTTCGTGATCGCCGACCTCTCCACGGTGTGGGTCGAGGTGACGGTATACGCACAAGACCTTGGCCGCGTCCGCGAGGGCGCCCTCGTTTCGATTCATTCCGAGGAAATTGGCAAAACGGCGGAAGGCACGCTGTCGTACATCGGATCGCTGGTGGGCGTCGAGTCTCGCAGCGCGAAGGCGATCGTGAAGCTCGACAACCCCGATCGCGCCTGGCGGCCGGGGTTGTTCGTGACGGCCGAAGTGGTCGACGACGAGTTCGACGTGCCGCTGGCGATATCGGAGGAGGCGTTGCAGGCCTTCCGCGATTGGATGGTGGTCTTCGCGAAATTTGGTGACGTCTACGAGATACGCCCGGTCGAGTTGGGCCGGCGAGCCGGAGGCTATGCCGAAGTGTTATCCGGGCTTGAACCTGGCCAGGAATATGTGACCGCGAATAGTTACGAGATCAAGGCCGACATCGAAAAATCCGGCGCGACTCACGACCACTGAGCACTCCGAACCGCGACCCAGGGAACCCTAGTCATGTTGGAACGCATACTGCAGTTTTCAATAACGCAACGCTGGCTCGTGCTTACGCTCACGCTGGTCTCGGCGGCGATTGGTGTCTTTGCGTATCAGCGCCTGCCGATTGACGCTGTGCCGGACATCACGAACGTCCAGGTGCAGGTGAACACCGAGGCGGCCGGTTATTCACCGCTCGAAGTGGAGCAACGCATCACGTACCCGCTCGAAACGGTA
>SXGT01921138.1_pt1 | contig 24030 bp, 13 predicted proteins | sample 3176221 | NCBI WGS metagenome assembly SXGT01 (sample SAMN11356862, study PRJNA531348) | freshwater metagenome | isolation source: freshwater sample F1-120 | place: China: Fuxian Lake, Yuxi | collected 2017-12-25
ACCACCCGCCCGTGCACGACGGTGAGGCGGAACGGGCGGCCGGCGGTGGTGAACGTCAGCTTCTCGTGATCCAGGCCGAGCTGGTGCAGGATGGTCGCGTGCAGGTCGTGCATGTGAACCTTGTTCTCGGTCGCGGCGGAGCCGAACTCGTCGGTCGCGCCGAACGACAGCCCCGGCTTGAACCCGCCGCCGGCCAGCCAGACCGTGAACCCGCCGGGGTTGTGGTCGCGCCCGGTGCCGTTCTTCTCCGCGTAGGGCGTGCGGCCGAACTCGCCGCCCCACCACACGATCGTGTCTTCCAGCAGCCCGCGCCGCTTCAGGTCCGCGAGCAGCCCGGCGATGGGCTTGTCCACGGCCCGCGCGTGCTCGCCGTGCTTGGGCAGGTTCGAGTGCTGGTCCCACGCGGGGTTCGCGCTGTTGTCGCCGTAGGTCACTTGCACGAACCGCACGCCGGCTTCGCTCAGGCGGCGGGCCATGAGGCACTGCTTGCCGAAGTTGTCGGTCTCCTTCGTGCCGATGCCGTACAGCTTCTGCGTCTCCTTCGTCTCCTTCGCGATGTCCATCACGTCGGGCGCGTTCTTCTGCATCCGCCACGCCAGTTCGTAACTCGCGGCTACGGCTTCCAGCTCCGCGTCGCCCGGCTTCGCCTTCAGTTGCTCGGCGTTCAGCTCGCGCAGCAGGTCGAAGTGTTCCTGCGTCGCGCTGGTGGAAAGCCCCGGCGCGAGGTTGCGGATCGTGGCGTCGGACGCGGGTCCACCGGCGCGGCCGACCGGCGTGCCCTGGTAGATCGCGGGGAGGAAGGCGTTGCCGTAGTTGCGCGCGCCGCCGTTACCCGCGCTCGGGGCGATGCTGATGAACCCCGGCAGGTTCGCGTTCTCGCTGCCCAGGCCGTACAGCGCCCAACTGCCGAAGCTGGGGCGCACGAAGTTGGTCGAGCCGCAGTGCAGGAACAGCGTGGCCGGGCCGTGCGCGACGCCCTCGGTGCGCATCGAGTGGATGAAGCACAGGTCGTCGATGACGCCATTCACTTCGGGAAACAGGTCGCTGGCCCACTTCCCGCTCTGGCCGCGCTTGGCGAACTTCCACAGCGGCTTCATGACGCGCTGCGAGCTGCCGCGCATCCCGGTGTTGGCGATCACGCGGGCGTCGTCGAACTTGAGCTGCTTGCCGTCGTCCTTGTCGAGCGCCGGCTTGTAGTCGTAGGAATCGACGTGGCTCACGCCGCCCTGCATGAACAGGAAGATGACCCGCTTGGCCTTCGCCGCGTGATGGCCCTTCTTCGCGGCCAGTGGGTTCGCCGGTGCCGCCGCGCGCGCGTCCTGGGCCGCGAGGCCCGCGAGCGCCAGCGCTCCGAACCCGCACCCGGTGTGCGACAGCCATTCGCGACGGCTCAACATCGGCGGTTCTCCGCGAGCGGGCGATACGGACAGCGTACCCGACCCGCGCCGCGGTGCCAACGGTCGGCGCGGAAGGGGCGAGCCACTTAGGGTTCGTCCGTGACCACGACCGGCGCGGTCTTCGGGGCTTCCAGGTCGCTCACGTCGAACCGGTTCTCGGCCTGAAGCTGCTTGAAGATGGCGACCGTTTCGCGGATGCCGTCCACGAGCGGCGTCTTCGGCATCGGCCCCAGGTCACGCTGGAGGCCGTCGTCGGACAGGTCGTAGGCGATGGCGATTTGTGTGGTGCCGAAGGTCACCAGCTTCGCCGCGTCCGGCAGCACGGTCGAAAGGGCCGCGTGGAACTCCTGCATCGGGATCACCGCGCCGCGCAGGTTGTAGCTTTTGGCACCGCTGTAGGGCCGTTCGAGCGAGTGGACGAACACCTTCGCCACGTCGTCGACGTACTGGAAGTCGGTCCAGCCGCCGAAGTTGATGTGGTACGGGCGGCCCAGCAGCACGGCCTTGATCGCCTTCGTCGGCTCGCTGGTCATGCCGAGGTCGCGGCCGACGCCGTACACGGTCCACGGCCGCAGGCCCACGCTCGAAATGCCGTTGTCCTGGAAGTAGATGCGGGCGTTGCCCTCGTTGCAGCACTTGAAGACGCCGTAGTGCGTGCTGGGCACGAGCGGCGCGTCGTCGCCCTGCGAACCGGCGGGGTACTTGTCCGGCCCGCCGAACACCGCGGCCGAACTCGCGTACACCAACCGCTTCACCTGATCGCCGGCGGCCTTCACTGCTTCAAACACCGCGAGCGTGCCGAGCACGTTCACCTTCGCGCCCAGCATCGGGTCGGCCCGGCACGTCGGCACCTGCAAGCCGGCCAGGTGGATGATGTGCGAAATCTGGTGCGACGCGATGGTCGCGGAGAGCGCCTTCAGGTCGCACACGTCGCCCTGCACGAACGCGACCTTCGCGACCTCGCTTTCGGGCAAGATCAGCCGCAGCCGGCGGGCGTCCTCGCGCAGGTCGAACACCCACACCCGCGCGCCGCGCGCGAGCAGGTTGCGGATGATCCACGCCCCAATGAACCCGTACCCGCCGGTAATCAGCACGCGCATGAGAGTCTCCGGGCGAACGGCCGGCGTCAGCCGGCCGGTGAGAGGTCGAACCGTTCAAGAATGCTATTAGTTCTGTCGAATCGCGACGCGGGGTGGAACCGCACCGGCCGGCTTACACCGGCCGTTCGCCGTTCGTCGCGTCCCCCACGGTTTCCTGGGCGACCTTTGCCACGGTGACGAGCTTGTCCTCGCCGTTGAGGTTCATCACCTTCACGCCCTGCGTGTTGCGGCCGACGATGCGGATGTCGTCCACCTTGCTCCGCGTCACCATGCCGTCCTTCGTGATGAGCATGATCTCGTCGCCGTTGCGGACGCTGGTGATGGCGATGACCGGGCCGTTTTTGGCCGTCACCTTCACGTCCTTCACGCCCTTGCCGCTGCGCCGCTGGAGCCGGTAGCGCATGCTCGATGGGTCGCTCTCGGACTCGTCGCCTTCGGCGATCTCGATGTCGGGATCGCTCGCCTCGGGCGCGGCCGAATCGTCGTCGCCCTCGACCTCGCCTTCGGGCATCGCGGTGTTCACGCCGAAGGGGGTGCGCTTACCGTAGCCGTTTTCGCACACGGTCAGCAGCAGCCCTTCCGGGTCCGCGACCACCATGCCGACCAGCGCGTCGTCCTTGCCCAGCTTGATCCCCTTCACCCCGCGGGCGGTGCGGCCCATCGCCCGCGCGTTCGACTCGCGGAACCGGATCGCCATCCCCTTGCGGGTGCTCAGCACGATCTCGTCGCCCGGCTTCGTGAGCGCCACGTCGATCAGTTCGTCGCCCTCGTCGAGCGTCAGCCCGATGACGCCGCCGGCCCGCACGTTGCTGTACGCCATCAGCTCGGTCTTCTTCACGATGCCCTGGCGCGTCGCCATCATCAGGTACTGGTTCTCGACGAACTCGCGCACGGGTACGATGCTGGTGATCTTCTCCGCGGCCTCGGCGTTGAGCGACAGCACGTTGGCGATGCTGCGGCCGGGGCTGGTGCGGCTCGCGGTCGGGATGCGGTACACCTTGAGCCAGTACATGCGCCCGGTGTTGGCGAAGCAGAGCAGGTACGCCTTCGTGCTGGCGACGAAGAAGTGTTCGACGAAGTCGTTGTCGCGCAGGCCGCCCTGCACGCCCTTCCCGCCGCGGTTCTGGACGCGGTAGTCGGTCAGCGGCATGCGCTTGATGAAACCTTCGTGCGAAATGGTGACGACGTTCGGCTCGTCCTCGATCAGGTCTTCCATCTCGACGTCGCCGCTGTCGCCGGTCACCTCGGTCTTGCGGTCGTCGCCGTACTTCGCGGCCATCTTCTCCAGGTCGTCGCGGATGATGCGGTGGACGTTCGCGTCGTCGGAGAGCAACGTTTCGTACCCGCGGATCAGGTCGCGGAGCGTGATGTACTCCTTCAGGATCTCGTCGCTTTCCAGGGCCGCGAGCTGGCCGAGTTGCAGCCGCACGACGGCTTCGGCCTGCTGCTCGGTCATGCTGTATTCGGCCAGCGCGCCGAGCTCCCGCTGGAGCGCGCCGAACGCGGCGGCCCCGAGCGCCCGCTCCATCAGGCTCGCGGGCACGGCCAGCCCTTGCAGCCGGACCTTCGCCTCGGTGCGGTTGGGCGACGTGCGGCAGATCTTGATGACGTTCTCGATGTCCGCGATGGCGATGAGCTGCCCTTCGAGGACGTGCCCGCGCCGCTTGGCCTCGCGCAGCAGGAACTCCGTCCGCCGCTTGATGACGACGACGCGGTGGTCGAGGAACTTCTGCAGCATCTCCTTCAGCGTGAGTTCGCGCGGGCGGCCGTCCACCAGCGCGAGCATGATGATGCTGACCGTTTTCTGGAGCTTCGAGAACTGGTAGAGCTGGTTGAGGACGAGGTGCGGGTCGGCCTTGTTGGTCAGCTCGATGACGAGCCGCACCGGTTCGCCGTTGCGGGCGCTGGACTCGTCGCGGATGCCCTTGATGCCCTCGATCCGCTCGTTCTTGACCAGCTCGCTGATCTCCTCGGTGAGCGCGTTGCGCGTCACCTGGAACGGCACCTCGCGAATCAGGATGGAGGCACTTTTCCCCTTCCCGCCCTCGGTCACTTCGGCGCGGGCGCGCAGGGTGATGCGGCCCGCGCCGCGGGCGTAGGCGTCGAGAATCCCCTGCCGGCCCATGATCTGCCCGCCGGTGGGGAAGTCCGGGCCGGGGATGATCTCGATCAGCTCTTGCAACCCGGTGCCGGGTTCGTCGATCAGCTTGATTCACCCCTTGCAGACCTCGCGCAGGTTGTGCGGCGGGCTGTGCGTCGCCCTGCCGACCGCGATGCCGTCGGAGCCGTTCACGAGCAGGTTCGGGAACTTCGCCGGCAGCACGAGCGGTTCGCGGTACTTGCCGTCGTAGTTGTCGATGAAATCGACGGTGTCGCGTTCGAGGTCTTCGAGCAGTTCGCCCGCGGCTGGCGTGAGTCTTGCTTCGGTGTAACGGTGGGCAGCAGGCGGAAGCCCGGCGATGGAGCCGAAGTTCCCCTGCCCGTGAACGAGCCGGTATCGCAAGTTCCAGTCCTGGGCCATGCGGACGAGCGAGTCGTAGATCGAAGCGTCGCCGTGCGGGTGGTACCGCTTCATCGTCTCGCCGATGATACCGGCGCACTTGCTGGTCGAAGAAGATGGCCCGAGGCCGAGGTCGTTCATCGCGACGAGGATGCGGCGCTGCGACGGCTTCAACCCGTCGCGTACGTCCGGCAGCGCGCGGCTGATGATGACCGATTGTGCGTAAGTGAGGTAACTGTCGCGCAGTTCATCTACGATGTCGAGCGGGTTGACGACGGCGAGTGCGGCGGGTGGGTCATTGGGATTGGTCGGGGGTGTTTTGGCGGTGGCCAAAGAAGGCTCCTTCGAGTGCGCTCCGCGGCCGAAATGACGGCTTTTTCGTGACGACTGACGTTCCGCGAAGAACTGTGGTATTTTAGGAGAAACGGCTCTTACGAACCAGCACCGTAGCCCGCGATGCGGCCCTTTTTTCCGGGTCCGAAGTTCAATCTGGGTAGACTGTTCGGACGGGCCTCGAACATTGCGTTGCGGAACCTCAACCCGACAGGATGTGTCATGCGTTCAATTGTGCTATTTGCCAGCTCCGCCACGCTCGTGTGGTGCGGTGTTGGCGCGGCCCAACCGACCCCGAAAGATGGTGCGAAGGCGACCGCCGCGGCGGAGTTGACCCGCACGAAGGCGCTCAAGGCGAAGGTGAGTGTCGCCTTCACGGACGCGCGGCTTGGCGAGGTGTTGAAGGAGTTCGCGGCGCAGGCCGACATGCGGTCGGATGCGCTGGTGATGTGGGCGTATGGTCCCGGCTTCCCCTACTCGCAGAAGGTGACGTACGCGTGCAAGGACAAGACGATTGAGGCCGCGCTCGACGAGTTACTCACAAAAGCCGGGGGCGGTTTGGGCTACGTCGTGGTGTCGAAAGAGGGCGACAAGCGCGACGGCTGGGTGCTGCTGAACACGACCGGTGAACGCGGCACCGAGTTTCCGCCCGCGACCGCGGAGGAAGAGGCGGCCGCGACTGAGCGCCTCACGCTCGCGAAGAAGTTGATCGACGGCAGCAAACCGGACTCGGCCAAGCCGGTGCTGGCGCTCATCACCAAGAAGTATCCGAACACGAAGGCCGCGGCCGAAGCGAAGCAGTTGTTGGAGAAGATCGGGAAGTGAAGAAAAGTAGTAGTGGGTCTGCGCTAAAGTGTCACAGGCGTGGCGCGGGTTGTCCCGCCCTTACAGGGCGAAAACCAAGACACCACGCCTGTGACACTTTAGCATCGACGCACTAGTAGGCACACTCCGTGTGCCGTTGCGATACCTCGCGTGAAGCGACGGCACACGGAGCGTGCCTACTACTTTGGGAGACCATCCGTGAGCGGCATCTGGGGGAGCCGTGATGTGCCGTGGATCCCACCGGAGTTGGCGGATCCAGACGGTTTCGTTGGCGTTGGCGGCGACCTGAAGCCGCCGACGCTGCTCCGCGCCTATGCGGATGGCGTGTTCCCGTGGTTCAACGACGGCGACCCAATCTTGTGGTGGTCGCCGGACCCGCGCGGCACCATCGAACTGTACGCTGACACTTCGACGCACCCGGACGCTACGCCCGGTTACGGTGGGCTTCACGTCTCGCGCCGGCTCGCACGCACCATTCGTTCCGGGAAGTTTCGCGTCACGGTGAATCAGTGCTTCGAGCGGGTGATGCGCGAGTGCGGCGAGCGCCGACCCGAGGGCACGTGGGTGGACGCGGGTGACATGTTGCCGGGGTACGCCGAACTGCACCGACTCGGTTACGCGCACAGCGTGGAAGCGTGGATCAAGGTCGAGGGTGAAGATCCAGACGCGTGGGAGTTGGCGGGCGGCACCTACGGCGTGTGCATCGGCGGGCTGTTCGCGGCGGAGTCGATGTTCTACCGCGTCACGGATGGCTCGAAGGTAGCACTGGCGGCACTCGTGCAGCGCTTGCGTGACCGCGGCTTCGCGCTGTTGGACGTGCAGATGAAAACAGAGCACACAAGCACGATGGGCGCGAGTGAGATTCCGCGCGCCGAGTACCTGAAGCGATTGCGGAAGGCGATCGCGATGACCGGCGTGAGCTTCGCGTGAGTTGCTCAGGTTCGGCCTTGCCAGTATCCCGGCTCGCGGCTGGCGTGAGTGACGGCCACAACCAATACGTCGCCCGACGGTTCGACGCGATACACCACGCTGTACGGGTATCGTCGCAACCCGGCTTCGCGGAACTCGTCGTCGTACCATCCGTACCGGTCCGGTTGAGCGGCAATCACGTCGATGACGTGATCGACCTCGGCGACGAACCGCTGCGCGGCCGACTGGCTCCGCTGCTGATACCACGTGATGGCCGCTTGGTATTCCTGTTGTGCGTCGGGGTGGAAGGCGACGTTAGCCATTGGGCGAGTCACCGGCGTCGAGTTGTGCCTGAACCTGTCGGCGCACCTCGTCCCACGAAACTGGCTTCACCTTCCCGGAATCGACCTCGGACGCACGGCGACGAAGTTCCGCGGCCCACTCAGGGTGCAGCGAACTCGGCGGCGACGTCAGCGAAGCCGCGAGCAGTTCGGTCAGTTCCGCGCGCTCCGACTCAGATAGAGCGAGCGCGGCGTCCAGTATTTCCGCGACCGTTTGAGACATGCCCCCACCTCGAACAAAGAGACTTCTATCGCTGCTTGAATGGTATCACGAGGCGTGGAGCCAACCAATCGCGACTTCGTGCGCGAGGTCCGCGAGGTGTTCGAGCAAGTCGGCTTGCGTCTCACCTTGCGTCCAGTAGTCGGGATAGTCTTGCAGGTAGCCGAGCCACGCGTCATCTTCCTGCCAGTAAACGTACTTGATCGTTTGCACCTCCGCAATCGCGGGTGGCGATGTCGGTTACCTCCCCCACGGCCTTATCTTAGTTGTTGTCCAGCACCTTGCCCGTCCCGCTACAGGTGGGGCACTCAATGGCTGCTGATCCGGACCCACCACACGATTGACACGGGATTGGTCGAACGCCTCCCCCGCCCCGACTCCCGGACCCCCTACAGACCGCGCACGGCCCAGTCTTGCGACCCGACCCGCTACACGCTCCACAGTTCTTCTTCCCCGTCTTCGGGCCCTTCGTGGTTTCTCCGCAACCCGCGCACGCGAAGACGCAAGGGATACAAGTGGACAACAGGAACAGTCGCCGGTCACAGACACTTAACTGCCTTCGACGTGCCATCGCTGCCTCGCTCAGGTTGGGTCACTTAACTTGTGGTGTGAGTCGCGTTAATGTTCAGGTCGGTCGCGCAACGTACCCGATCACCTCGCTGCTCGCAACGCTCTACTCCCCCAAGCCCTTATCCCATTCGTCCATCTGGCGTTCGAGTTCCTCGAACGTGAGGCCGGTTGGCGGGGCCGGTGGCGGTTCCGCGGTGCGGTCACGCGTGTGACGCAACGCTTCCTCCAGACGCCGAACCCAGGTGGGTACGTCCAGGCCCACGCCACTCACGATCGCTTCCAGAGGTTCAATCGCGACACGCAATCGCGCGAACGCGGGGTTGTCTTCCGTGAAGCCGCCGCGCGCGGATTCGGCCGCGAACGGCACCTGCGCCGCGGCACGGTCGACCTCCAGCCGCCGCGTGAAACGCTCTTCCAGGCGGTCGCGCACGGTGCGGAGTTTCACGCCGTAACGCGTCTCGCGCTCGTTCAACTCGGTCAGCAACTCGTCGGATAGCTCCACCGTCTTATCGGCGATGAAGGTGCGCCAACGGCCCGCGAGCGCCTCGTAACCGCGATGGCAGAGTGCTTCGTGAGCGAGAGCAAGAGGGCGCATCCGCCACGCGAACCGGTCGTAACGCACCTTCAGACGCAACATGTCCAGCAAGATGTGGATGTTCTCGCCGTAGTCGGATTGCGTCGTCGTCGTGTTGTAGTCGCGGTACTCGTCGTAGTGCTCGATCAGCGCTTGAAGCACAACTTCCGCACTGCGCGCGGTGCGAGTACGGTCGAGCGTACCCGCGTCCCAGTCGGTGACGAGCTTCGGGCGCTTTGAGTGGCCGTCGTTGGTTTCGATCTCGTGATCGAGCCACGCGGTCACGCCACGCGCTAAGATGCCGCGCATGTTGGAGAGACCCAGGAACGGCACCGTGAACAGGTCGCTGCCGTACTTCGTCACGAATCCCTTTATCGGTTCCCAGTCGTCGTCCTCGCTCACCGTTTCCAGCACCGACAACCGCAACGATTGACTGTGCTGGTGCCACAGGTTCTGGAATTCAGTCGCGATCTTGAACAGCGCGTCGGCCAGCGGGCCTTCTTCGCCGGTCGCGTCCTCGCCCCACGTCGAAGCCGCCGCGAGCAGCGTTTCCACCACGCCCGTTAGCGCGGTGCGGAACAGTTGGTCGAAGCTGCTCACGCGCCGCCCTTCGGGCGGGTTGTTCCACTCCATCTGCCGCGCCAGTTTCGTGAGCTGGAAGGTTTCGCGCAAGAGGCCGAGTCGCGGGAGTCGCGTCACGAGGTCCTCGAGCACGCCGATCGCGGTCTGCGACTGCAGTACTTCGCGTGGCTTGCCGCCGTCCGATGGCGGGCAGTACAGCAGCGGTTCGCTTCGGAAGTGCGTGATGAAACCGGGTAGGAACGAACGAACACCCGCGCCGTCGCCACGACCGATCGCGCGCTCGATGCGGACAAACAGCGTTTCCCACGGGGGCGGTGCGAACTCTTCGGCAACAGGGGGCTGACGCCCCCCGCTCGCCAACTCGGGGCCAGGTGAACGCACAGCCGCGAGCGCGAACGCGGCCCGGCGGACATCCACGCACGCCGACACGCCGAGATCGAGCAGGTGACCCTTGATCGCGCGGCGGCGGTCGAACTCGATCATCCCCTCGTGCCCGCCAGACGGGTCCGGCACGCCGATTTCGGTGAGCCGGTCGAGGAACAGCCCAAGCGAATCGTTGGCCCGCCGCGCGGCGGTCAGCCACACGGCGAGCGTCGCGTCGCGGGTGGTGTCGGTCGGCGCCCACACATCCGGGCGTGCCGCGAGCCGCCACAGTTTCGCAATCGCGTGCAGGAATTCGAGCCGGTCTTCGATTGAATCGGCCAGTGCTTCCAACTGGAACTCGCCTACCGGCGCCGGCGGATCGCCCGCGACCGAACCTTCCACGCCATCGTCGGTCGAGTCCTTGTACGTCATGTTCTCGTAAGCGGACCCGAACTTGTCTTCCTCTTCGTTCTCGTTGCGCGGGCGGGGTTCGGTTAACCACTCGTGTGGCGTGTGCCAGTCCTCGCTCGCGTTCGCTTCGAGCATCTCGAAGAAGCGGCGAAGAAGCGGCGCGCGCTCCGCGACCGATTCCGACGCGAGCGTGCCGCGGAGCCAGCGCTCGGCGAGCGCGTCGAACGATGCGCCCGGATCGTCGAGCGGAACCGTGTCGCTCTCCGCGAGCCACATCATCAGAAGGCTCATCGCGGCCCGCCATTCGCGGCGATCGATGAGCGGTTCAATCACCTGCGCGAACGCGGTTGGACTGGTGAACCCGTCGCGGTGCTGCCGCCAGAACGCGATGTCGTTCGACCCGGGTTGTCGTGACGCCCACTCGGTGAGCGAGTCGGCGACGTGTTCGGCCGCGTCGGATCGCTCCTGGCCCACAATGCGCGGCATGTCGTTCACGGTACTCGTCGCGAACCGGTCCCACCAGGAAGCGAAATTGCGCATGTGCGAGGTTAATCTCTCGCGTGTGGCGCCGTCACCGGCCACGGCTGCGGCGGCGCTGGTGCGGGCGTAGAGGTCGAGTTGCCGCCTGGCAATGTGAATGAGTTCTTCCGCCCGGGGGTCGCGCACGGTGTCTTCACGCCCCGGGAAGATCGGGAATAAGCCTTGATAGCCGAGGATGTTCCACGGGTCGACGAGCGCGCCGCAGTCGATCCCGCGGCGCAGCAGGTCTTCAACTTCGGACAACAGCGGGGCCGCGTCCTGAGGGCGAGAGTGATCGCTTGCAAACCCGGCTTCCGTCTGCCGGATGCGGATCTCGGTTCCGAGCCGGACCGCGGGCGCCGCGATTCGGGTCGCCTGTTCGCGCGCGGCCGAGGGGTAGCCCATCGCGGCGTAGAACTGCGCGAGCCGGCGGTCCTGAAGGTGCGAGGCGCGCTGTGTTGAAATCGCTTGATTGAGGAACTGTCGCACGCCCGCGAACGGCTGCTTCCGCTTCTCGGCTTCGGCGCGCAAACGCTCGCCATGCGCACCTGGCAATGCTTTCAGGAGGCGCTGATAGAAGGCGTCGCGGTAACGCGCGATGCGCGGAACGAGCTTCGAGAGCGTGACGGTGGAGTCGTGGAAGTTAGGACCGGACCCGCTCACGCCCGCGCCCATCAAGATCGTGCCCGCAAGCACCGCCGCCGCTTCAAACAGACGCTCGCTCTTGTCGGAAACTCCAATCGCTGACGTGGGCGGCTCGCCTGGGAACACCCACGTCAGCAGCGTGTCGAGCGTCATCTGCCGCAGCACAAACCGGCGGAAGTAACCGCTGTTGTCGATGGTGTGCGGATCCCACTCGCCGAACAGCACGTTGGGCCGCTTGTTCACCGGGTGAAAGTGGTCGTGCGCCCGCGGATCAAATGCCAACTCGTCGAGATTCTTCGGCTCGAAACTCGCTTCTTCGAGGAGCGTAGCTTCCGTTACCTCAAGCAACTTGAGCGCGGGCCTGACGATGTCGGCGTACACGCCCGGCGAAACACCTGCGCCCGCGAGCGCAAGCGGAACGGGCCGGACTTTCTCGTGCGCGTAGTATTCCGTGTTCGGGCGCGTCTCCAACACCGCAATCGGGCGGTAGCCGATATAGTCGTTCAGCAGGTTCAAGCCGTCCGAGACGAGCCGGTCCGCTTCCCACGGCTGGCCCTGCTTCAACACCGCTTCGCAACAGCGAGCGAGGAAGAATGGTCCAAACAGCGCGGAGTCCGGTTGGTGCGCGAGCTGGTCGGAATGATGGGTACGGTACGCGATCGGAAGCCGCACGAGCGCGGCATCCATTACCGCGCGGACTTGCGTGGGGTCGCGGAACGCGGCTGCGCCGGCGACGACGAGGCCGTTCAACTCGTGGGTGAGCCACTCGGGGAGCGTGCGCCAGGGCGTCGCGTCGCCGGACTCCAGGAGGTGCGCACAGGCGTCGGCCAGCCCCTTCTGGAACCGCGGGTCCGGGCGCCCGTCGGAGAAGTTGAGGTAGCCGAGCAGCTTGGCCGGGTCGGTCTTGCGGGACAGTTCGTGGAAGATGCCGTCCATCCGCCGTCCGTTCCTTGATTCAGCGTGCCGGGATACCGTTCCGGCTCACCTACAGCATAAAACAACATCGCCGGGCGAGAAAGCCCCGGTGCGCGCGAATGCGGTCCGCTCGCGGAGAGTAACGTCTATTCTACACACCACGCGAACCGTGGGCGCGTGCTTGACGAGCCGAAGCGTAAGCGACGGCAAAGCCTGTCCGTTGCTTTCGCTTCCGGCTCGTCGGAACACATTCCATGCGCCTGTCGCTCCGCTACCGATTGCTCCTTCCACTCACGCTGCTCTTAATAGGCGACGCGGTCGCGACCGCGTGGGCAGCACAAATCGCGGCCCGCAACGCCGAGAGCCGGCTCGCGGAGCAGCAGTGGGCCATCGTCCACACACTCGACGAACCACGCAGCACGTTCCCGCTGACCCAGCCGGTACTGGAACAGATGAAGGGGTTCTCTGGGGCCGAGTTCATGTTCGTGCCCACGGGCGAATTGCCGCGCGAACCGGTGTCAACCTTTGCCGAATCGCAACCGCCGCCGACCGACGTGCCCCGCGCGGTCCCCACGATCAAGACGGCGGACCTTCAACTTGGCCCGTCGGTCATGGTCGCGGGACAGGAGTACCGCTGCTTGCGTCTAGCACTACGCGAGCAGTCCACGCCCCGGCGAGGCGACCTGTACATCTTCTACCCCGAATCGCTCCGCCGCACAGCCGTGCGCGACGCGGTGCGCCCGCTCCTCATCCTCGGCGGCGCGGGCGTGGGCGCGGTGATACTCGCGTTCGCGTTCGGCTCGCGCCTCGTGCGCCGCGTGCGCAACCTCGACGCCCGCACCCGGCTCATCGCGGCCGGCGACTTCCGCCCAATGCCGGCTACCGGCACCGACGACGAACTCCGCGACCTGTCCGAAGCCGTCAACGAGATGGCCCGCCGGCTCGCCGCGTACCAGGACGAACTCCAGCGCACGGAGCGATTGCAGGTACTCGGTCAGTTCTCCGGTGGGCTGGCGCATCAGCTTCGCAACGCGGCAGCCGGTGCGAAACTCGCGGTGGAACTGTTCCTCGCGGAGAACCCTTCTGCGGACCCCGAACCGCTTCGCGTGGCGCTGCGGCAACTCGCACGCATTGAAAGCAACTTGCGGCAGTTCCTCGCGCTTGGCAAACCGCCCACTGGTGAGCGCAAGCCGTGCGACCTCGCGGAACTCATCAGCCATTCGGTGAGCCTGTTGAAGCCGCAGAGTCAGCACGCCGGCACAACGGTAATCTGGGAACCGCCGGGCGAAACCGTCGTGATTGTCGGTGACCCGACGCAACTCTCGCACCTCTTCGGAAACGTGATCGGTAATGCGGTCGAAGCCGCCGGCGCGGGTGGTGAAGTGAATGTTCGCGTAGCCACGACGCGCAGCGGAGCGTCAGTAACAATCAGCGACACCGGGCCGGGACCGCCTCCGCTGATCGCGGAGAAAATGTTCGACCCGTTCGTGACCGGTAAGGACCAGGGCATCGGTCTCGGCCTCGCGGTCGCGAAGCAAGCCGCCGACGCCCACGGTGGGCACATCGCGTGGGAGCGAAGTGAGGGCCGCACGGTGTTCGTGATCGAACTCCCGCGAGGCTGAATCGCGGCCCCGACAATTTCGAAATCAACTTTACTAAAACTACCTTACAAACCGTAGCCGCTTATCTACCCTGACTTCCACGATGACAGACAGGACGCGTTTGATGTCCGCGATCACCACGATCCGGCCCGCGCTCGTCGGGAAACTGAACGAGCGGCAGGTACTCCGCGTGATTCAGTCGCGGGGCGCTCTTTCGCGCGCGGAGGTGGCGCGCGAAAGCGGTTTCAGTGCGCCCACCGTGTCGAAGGCGGTCGCGTCCTTATTGAAGGCAGGATTGCTCGAAGAGGCGTACGCGACCGAACTCGCGCGGGGCCGACCGGCGCCCAAACTGCGGCTCGCGACCACTTCGGCGCAGGTACTCGGCGTCACGATCGACGTGGGCCACTGCGAGGTCGTCTCCGCAGGTCTCGACGGTTCGCTCCACGACGACGCGTTAACCACCCCGACGCCCGCAACGTACCAGGATTTGCTCCTGACGCTCGAAGTCGCGGCCAACAAGGTGATGGCGCGGCCCGGTATCACTACACTCGGCCTCAGTGTGAGCCTGCCGGGGTTGGTGGACTACCGCAAGGGGTGCGGCGTGCTGTCACCGAATGTGCCCATCACGAATGGTCACACGCCGGCCGCAGACCTCGCCCAGCGCCTCGGTGTCGAATGTGTGCTGCTTCAGGAGTCGCACGCGCTCTGCCTCGCGGAACGGCATTACGGACTTGCAAAGGGAATGGACGATTTCGCGGTGTTGGATGTTGGCGCGGGCGTCGGATTGGGGATCATGAGCGGCGGGCGCCTCCTGAAAGGGCGGTCGGGATTAGCGGGCGAAATCGGGCACTTCACCGCGGTGTCCGAAGGCGGGCGCCGGTGTGGTTGCGGCAACACCGGCTGCCTCGAAACGGTCGCCAGTGATTCGGCGCTCGCGTGGCACGCGAGCGCAAAACTCGGCCGTGCGGTCAACGTGGACGAGGTCGTCGGACTCGCGAAAGCGGGCTTGGTTGATCTTCGCACAGAATTGCGAGAGGTGGCGGGTTACGTCGCGGTCGGCGTCGCGGCCGTGATCAACCTGTTCAACCCCGCGACCGTGTTCATCCACACGCCGTTGTTCGAGATCGACGAATCGTTGTTCGAGTTAGTGGTGTCGAAGGCCGGTGAGCGGGCGCTGCCGCCGTCGTTCGCGGAGTGCCGTATCGTGCGGGCGAAGGGCAGCAAGCGACAAGGTGCCGTCGCGGGCATCATTCAACATTTGACCGACGCCGTGGCCCCGGAACTGGTGTGAGGCAAAAAGACGGAAGAGGAGTTAACCACAAAGGCACAAAGGACACCAAGAAGACAAGAGCAAGCAGTGTTTTCAAGACAAGATTTCTCTTGCTTGTGTTTCTCTTCTTCGTGCCCTTTGTGCCTGTGCGGTTAATTCCTCTTCTCCTCCCTGAGGAGTCGTGATGCGCGTTTTATTCTCCCTGGTCGCGTTGACGTTCACGGTTCCCGCGTTCGGCGCGGAGCCGCCGAAACTCAAGGTGCTGTTCCTCGGCGACACCGCCGGGCACCGGCCCGCGGACCGCTTCAAGCAACTGCAACCCGTGTTCGCGAAACGCGGCATCGAGTTGACATACACCGACAAACTCGAAGACCTCACGCCGAAGAACCTTGGCGCGTATGACGCGCTCATGATCTTCGCGAATCACACCAAGATTGCGCCGGAACAAGAGAAGGCGCTTCTGGAGTATGTGGAGAGCGGAAAGGGCTTCGTGCCGCTTCACTGCGCGAGTTACTGCTTCCTCAATTCGCCGAAATATATCGAGATGGTCGGCGCGCAGTTCCGCAGTCACGGCACCGGGACGTTCCGCACGGAAGTTGTGAAGGCCGATCACGAGATCACGAAGGACTTCAAGAGCTTCTCAAGTTGGGATGAAACCTATGTTCACACGAAACATAACGAGAAGGGCCGCACCGTTCTTGAGATTCGCGCGGAAGGCGAGTTGAAGGAACCGTGGACGTGGGTTCGCGAGCAGGGCAAGGGCCGCGTGTTCTATACCGCGTGGGGGCACGATCAGCGCACGTGGAGTCACCCCGGTTTCCACAACTTGCTTGAGCGCGGCTTGCGTTGGTCGGTGAAGCAAGACCCGGCGCTCGCGGGTACTTACGCGGAACCGCTGAACCTCGAAAAGCCCGAGATGACGAAGATCGCGAAGGACGTGAAGCCGTTCGAGTTCATGGACGCGAAGGTGCCGTTCTACCCGGCCCGCGGCGGTAATCGCGAACCGCTCACCAAGATGCAGAAACCGCTCTCCGTTGAGGAGAGCATGAAACACATCATCACGCCGGTTGATTTTCAGTTGAAGGTATTCGTGACGGAGAAGGAATTAGGCGGGAAGCCGCTCGCGATGGCGTGGGACGAACAGGGCCGATTGTTCGTGTCGATTACACTCGACTACCCGAACGAGATGAAACCCGCCGGCGAAGGCCGCGACCGCATCGTGATGTGCGAGGACACCGACGGCGACGGCGTATGTGATAAGGTCACCGTGTTCGCGGATAAGTTGAGTATCGCGACGAGCCTGCTTCCATACGCGGGCGGTTTGATTGTACATCAAGCGCCGGTCACGCTATTCCTCAAAGACACCAACAAGGACGGCAAAGCGGACGTGCGCCAGGAGTTGTTCCGCGGATGGAGCACCGGCGACACGCACGCCGGGCCGAGCAACTTGCACTACGGTTTCGATAACTGGGTGTACGGTTCCGTCGGCTACGCGGGCTTCAACGGCACGGTTGGCGACGAGCGACACAGCTTCAAGCAGGGGTTCTATCGCTTCAAGGTCGAGCCGAGCAAGGGACGCCTCGAAGTCGGCGACCTGAAGGTCACGAAGCTCGAATTCCTTCGCAGCACATCGAACAACACGTGGGGTTTGTGCTTCGACGAGAGCGGCGAGTTGTTCGGCAGCACCGCGAACGGCTGCCCGTTCGTTCACATGCCGATCCCGAACCGCTACTACGAAAAGGTGAAAGGGCTGTCGCCGACCGTATTGCAGAACATCGCGCAGGACAACCATATCGAGCCGATCACGGACAAGGTGCGGCAAGTGGACTGGCACGGCGGGTTCACTGCGGCGGCAAATGTTTCGATATACACGGCGCGTACATATCCGCGCGAATACTGGAACCGCACCGCGTTCATCTCGGAACCGACGGCGCACCTCACCGCGACGATGACGTTCGAGCCATCGGGGACGAGCTTCAAGGCCAAATATGGTTGGAACTTGGTCGCGAGTGATGACGAATGGTGCGCGCCGATTGATGCGCAAGTTGGTCCCGACGGGCATATGTGGGTGATGGACTGGTACAACTTCATCGTGCAGCACAACCCGACCCCGGCGGGCTTCCGCAACGGGAAGGGCAACGCCTACGAAACCGAACTGCGCGACAAGACGCACGGCCGCATCTACCGCGTCGTCTACACGAAGGCGAAACCTGAGAAGCCGTTCACGCTGAAGGATGCGACGCCAGAAAAGCTGATCGAAACGCTGAAGCACCCGAATATGACGTGGCGTCTTCATGCGCAGCGGTTGTTGGCCGCGAGCGCAAACGCCGACACGGTCGGCTCTCTCATCAAACTGCTCGAAGACAAGACGGTGGACGAGACCGGCAACAACCCGGCGGCCGTTCACGCGCTGCACGCGCTGGCGACCATCGGCGCTCTCGACGGGAAGAACGAGGCGGCTGCGAAGGCGGTCGTTGGCGCCACGTCGCACCCGTCGGCGTCGGTGCGGGTCGCAGCGCTCGCCGTGGTGCCGCGCCAGGCGGAGTGGTTCGCGAAGGTGCCCACGTCCGTGTTCACCGACACCAATCCAAAGGTGCGGCTTGCGGGTTTGCTCGCGCTGTCCGAACTGCCGTCGAGTGCTGCGGGCGGCGAGCGGCTCGCGAAGGTGCTTGGGGAGCTGAGCGAGATGGACTCGCCCACGCGGGCCGCGATCCTGGGCGCCGCCGCGGCGCACGATCACTTCTTCTTGGCTAACATGAAGAACCTGCCGGAGAGGGTCGCCGTTCTCGACGCGGTGGAGGCTGCGGCGCGCAACTTCGCCGGGCGCGACGATCAGACCGCACTGACGAGCCTGCTGGCCGCGGTGCGCGAGTCCAAACCGGCCGTGGCCGAGCGGTTCATCGCTGGTCTCGCGGTCGGATGGCCACCGAGCAAGAAGCCGAAACTGGGCGCCGGTGATGAAGCGACCATCGCGCAAGCGCTCGCGAGTTTGCCCGCCGCATCTCGCGGCAAGCTCCTCAAACTCGCGGCCGGGTGGGGTGTCAGTGGCATCGACGCGCAACTCGCGAAGATCACCGCAACCGCGTTCGCGACACTCGCCGACGCGAAGGCGAAGGACGCGGACCGCGTCGCGGCGGCACAGCAGATCGTCGAGTTCCAACCTGAGAGTGACGACGCGGCCACGAAGCTACTCGCGGTTGTCACGCCGGAGGCTTCCGCCACGCTCACGACCGGAATCTTCGAGGCGCTGGCGCAATCTAAGTCTAAAGGGGTCGGCTCCGCGGTCGTCGCGAAGCTGAAAGACCTCCCGCCTCTTGTGCGCCCAGTCGCGCTGAGATTGGTACTCGCGAAGACCGATTCCGCGAAAGCGTTCTTGGATGCCGTGGAGAAGGGTACGCTCCGCTTCGACATGCTCGCGCTCGATCAGCGAACGGCGCTCGCGTCGCACCCTGACAAGGAGATCAGCGAACGCGCGAAGAAGATGCTCGCGCTCGGCGGCGGGTTGCCCAGCCCCGACCGGCAGAAGGTGATCGAGGAACTGAAGTCCGCGCTCGCTAAAAGTGGCAACGTCGAGAACGGCAAGAAGATGTTCGTCGCGCACTGCGCGAAGTGCCACAAGCACGGCACCGAAGGCACCACCATCGGCCCGGACCTCACCGGCTTCGGCGTTCACCCGAAGGAAGAATTGACCATCGCGATACTCGACCCGTCGCGCAGCGTGGAGGGGAACTTCAAGCTGTATCGCGTGACGACGGCCGATGACCGCACCATCCTCGGCATCCTCGGCGCGCAGACGGCGACGACAACCGAGATCATCGACGCGGAGGCCAAGAAGCACGCGCTCGCGAAGGATGACATCGTGACCATGAAGGAAACGGACAAGTCGCTCATGCCCGAAGGCTTCGAGAAGATCATGAAGCCGGAGGAACTGACCGACCTGCTCGAATTCCTGGCGCAGAAGGGCAAGTACGTGCCGCTGCCGCTGGACAAGGTCGCAACGGTAGTCAGCACGAAGGACATGTTCTTCGACGCCGGCGGCACCGCGGAGCGCCTGATCTTCCCCGACTGGCGTCCGAAGGTTTTTGAAGGAGTGCCGTTCGTGCTGGTCGATCCGCTAAAGGACACCGTGAAGAACGCGGTGATGCTGAACGGCCCGCAAGGGAACGTGCCGCCCAAGATGCCGAAGAGCGTGAGCCTACCGTTCAACGGTAAAGCAAAGACGATTCACATGCTCAGTGGCGTGGGCGGTTGGTCGGCGCAGCAACCGAACCCGAACGGCACGGTGAGCATGATCGTCCGGCTCACCTACGACGACGGCAAGACGGAAGACCACGAACTGAAGAACGGTGTCCACTTCGCGGACTACATCCGTCGCGTGGACGTGCCCGGCTCGAAGTTCGCGTTCGCGCTGCGTCAGCAGCAGATCCGCTATCTGAGCGTGACACCGAAGCGCCCGGACGCGATGCTGAAGACGATTGAGTTAGTGAAGGGACCGGACCGCACCGCGCCGATCGTGATGGCGGTCACGGTAGAATCGCCGTGATCGCCGGCGAACCCCACCCGCAAGGGTGGGGGTGCGTCGAACTCGTTGCCACCCTTACCTCCGCCCTTGCGGGCGGGGTTCGCCAAGACACCCGCCCGCCCGGACGCACGCCATGACCGCACGCCTCGCTCGCTCCTTCGCTCTCGTGGCCCTCGTCGCGGGCGCGGCCGCGCTCACCGGCGGCTTCCACTCGCGCGCGCAAGACAAGAAAGCCGACACGCCGACATTCACGAAGGCGCAGGTGTCCTTCTACGAGAAGGAGGTGCTGCCGGTACTCACCCAGCATTGCTTCAAGTGCCACGGGGCCGACCCGGACAAACTCAAGGGCGAACTGAACCTCACCACGCGCAAGGGCACGCTCGCGGGCGGCGAGAGCGGGCCGGCCGTGAACCTCGCGAAGCCGGCCGACAGCCTTCTCCTTCAGTTGATTCACTCCAAGGACGAGAAGCAACGGATGCCGTCGAAGGGCAAGCTCGCGGACAAGGACATCGCCACGCTCGAAAAGTGGGTGAAGGACGGGCTACCGGTTTCCTCCGACCGCATGGGCACCGACATCGCCAAGAAGAGCGTCGTCACGGAGGAAGCGAAGAAGTACTGGGTGTATCAACCGGTGAAGCGGCCCACCGCGCCGGTAGTGAAGAACAACGAATGGGTGAAGTCGCCGATTGATGCGTTCGTGCTCGCGCGTCTCGAAGCCAAAGGTCTCAAGCCGGTCGCGTCCGCGACAAAGGCCGCGCTCATTCGACGCGCGTACTACGATCTCACCGGGCTGCCGCCCACACCGGAAGAAGTCGATGCGTTCGTACACAGCAAGGACGCGGACGCTTACGAGAAGTTGCTCGACAAGCTGCTCGCGTCGCCGCAGTACGGCGAGAAATGGGGACGCCACTGGCTCGACGTGGTGCGATTCGCGGAGACCAACGGCTACGAGCGCGACGGCCCCAAGCCGTTCGCGTGGCGCTACCGCGATTACGTCATCAAGTCTTTCAACGAAGACAAGCCGTACACGCAGTTCATTAAAGAACAGCTCGCGGGCGACGAGATACCTGGCTTCAACCCGGACGCGGTGACCGCCACGGGGTTCTACCGCCTCGGCATCTGGGACGACGAACCCGCCGACCGCGAACAGGCGCTCTTCGACGGCTACGACGACATCGTCGCGACCGCGGGGCAAGCGTTCTTGGGCACCACGTTCAACTGCGCGCGCTGTCACGACCACAAGGCCGACCCGATTCCGCAGGCCGACTACTACAAACTGGTCGCGTTCTTCCGCGACATCAAGCCGTACTCCGAGAACCGCGACGTTCGCTCCGCGAACAGCCTCTCGGACATCACCGCGCCGAACCAACGGCAACTCTACGAGGAGGAACTGAAGAAGCGCGAGGCCCGCGTCGCGGAGATCAAGAAACTGATGGCGGCGATCGAAGATGAAGTGATCAAGACGCTACCGGCGGAAGACCAGCGCGCCGCGGAGGGCATCGACCGGCCGGCGGTGGTCGCGAAGAAGGTGGTGCCAGCACTCAAGGGCAAGGTGAAAGACGATTACACCGCACTCAAGACGGAACGCACCACGCTGGAAAAGAAGCCGGCCCCGCCCGGTCAGCAACTCGCGCTCTCGGTGAACAACTGCGACAAGAACCCGCCGACCACGCACCTGCTCGTTCGCGGGTCGCCGCAGGCGAAGGGCAAGGAAGTGAAACCCGGCTTCCCGGAAGTGCTCGGCCTCCCGGACCCGGCCATCACCGCGGGCGTGAAGTCGAGCGGTCGGCGCACGGTCCTCGCTGAGTGGATCGCAGGGAAGGACAACCCGTTCACCGCGCGGGTGTTCGTGAACCGCGTGTGGCAGTACCACTTCGGCCGCGGGATCGTGCCCACCGCGAACGACTTCGGCAAACTCGGCGAACAACCCACGCACCCGGAACTGCTCGACTGGTTGTCGGCCGAGTTCATGGCGGGCGACTGGAAATTGAAGCGCCTGCACAAGCTCATCATGCTGTCGAGTACCTACCGGCTCTCGGCGACCGCGGACGCGGACAACCTCAAGACCGACCCTTCCAACGCGCTGCTATGGCGGTTCAACATGCGGCGGCTTTCCGGCGAAGAGGTCCGCGACTCGATCCTGCTCGCGAGCGGTTCGCTGAACCTGAAGCAGTTCGGGCCGAGCACGTTCCCGAAGATCCCAAAGGAAGTGCTCGCGGGTCAGTCGGTGCCGGGGCAGGGCTGGCCGACCTCCGCTCCCGAAGAAGCGAACCGGCGGAGCGTGTACGCGCACATCAAGCGGTCGCTCCGCGTGCCGATCCTTGTCGGCTTCGACCAACCGGACCCGGATTCGAGCTGCCCGGTGCGGTACATCACCACCGTGCCGACGCAATCGCTCGGGCTGTTGAACGGCGAGTTCGCCAACGAGCAAGCGGAAGCGTTCGCGAAGCGCATCCAGAACGAGTTTCCGCGTGATGTGGCCGCGCAGGTAACGCGCGCGATCCGGCTCACAACCGGGCGCGTACCGAGCGCGGACGAGGTGAAACAGGACGTCGCGTTCATCGAGCGCCTGAAGGACAAGCACAAACTCGACGACCTGAAATCGCTCACGCAGTACTGCCTGTTGTGCCTCAACGCCAACGAGTTCGTGTATTTGGACTGACCCATTCGCGGTGGTTCGTTGGGCCACCGCTCTACCACACGCCAACCGAGGCTTTCTGCCATGCACGATAACGACGCGAACCAGTTCTGCCGCCGCACGCGGCGCGAGTTTCTCTGGGAAACCGGGGCCGGGTTCGGCGGGCTCGGCCTCACGGGGCTGTTGCACAACAACCCGCTCCGCGCGAACGAGGCGCCGAAGGGCATCACGACGTTCATCAACCCGATGGCGCCCAAGAAGCCGATGCACGCGGCCAAGGCCAAAGCTGTCATCTTCCTGTTCATGTACGGCGGGCCAAGCCAGGTCGATACCTTCGACGAGAAGCCCAAACTCGCGGCGCTCGACGGGAAGACGATTGACGTGAAAACGTTCGGCCGCGGCGGGAAGAAGGACAAGGGCCGCGTTGTCGGGCCGAAGTACGCGTTCAAGAACTACGGCAAGTGCGGCAAGCGCGTCTCCGATCTGTTCCCGCACGTTGGGTCGTGCGTCGATGACATCGCGTTCCTGCACTCGATGTACGCAGAGTCGCCGATTCACGGCTCCGGCCTGCTCATGATGAACAGCGGGCGGTTGTTGAGCGGTAGCCCGTGCCTCGGCTCGTGGGTGACGTACGGCCTCGGCAGTGTGAACGAGAACCTTCCTGGGTTCGTCGTGATGCTCGACAACTCGGGCGGGCCGATTAGCGGGCCGAAGAACTGGTCGAGCGGTTACATGCCGGCCGCGTACCAGGGCGTGCAGATTCGCGCCGACAAGACGCCGATTCACGACCTCGCGATGCCCGAAGGCACAACACGCGCGCAACAGCGCGACCTGCTCGACCGGCTCAAGGAGAAGAACCAGCAGCACCTTGCGACACGAGCGGACAACAGCGAACTCGTGGCGCGCATCGCGAGCTACGAACTCGCGTTCAAGATGCAGGAACACGCGCCCGAAGCCGTCGACTTCTCGAAAGAAGACGACGAGACGAAGAAGCTCTACGGCATCGACGAGAAGCGCACCGAGGACTTCGGCCGGAAGTGTCTGCTCGCGCGCCGGCTGGTCGAACGCGGCGTTCGGTTCATTCAGATTTACAGTGGCGGCAACCACAACGACTACAACTGGGACGCGCACGGCGACCTGGTGAAGAACCACAGCCTGCACGCGGGCAACACCGATAAGCCGATCGCGGGGCTGATCAAAGACCTGAAGCGCAAGGGACTGCTCGACAGCACCATCATCATCTGGAGCGGCGAGTTCGGCCGTCAACCCACGGCGGAGTACGCGCAGGGCAGCGGCCGCGACCACAACGCTTACGGCTTCACGTCGTGGATGGCCGGCGGCGGGATCAAGGGCGGTATGAGCGTCGGCACGACGGACGAGTTGGGGAACTTCGCGGTGGACGACCGGTTCCACGTGAAGAACCTGCACGCGACCGTGCTTCAGCAGATGGGCCTCGACCCGAACAAGCTCACATACTTCTATGGCGGGTTGGATCAGAAGCTCGTCGGCGTCGAAGGCGCCGAACCGATCAAGCAGATCATTTAGCCGTCTCAAGTCATCAAGTCTCAAGCCCCAAGTCGGGGGTGTAGGACACGCTTTCCGACCCTCCCGGTTTCCACAGCGAGGGTCGGACCGCCGGCGTAAGCCGGCTGGGTTTTTTCACCCTCACCCAGCCGGCTGGGTTTTTTCATCCTCACCCAGCCGGCTGGGTTTTTTCACCCTAACCCAGCCGGCTTGCCCCGTCGAACCGCCGGCGTAAGCCGGCTGGGTTTTTTCACCCTAACCCAGCCGGCTT